>Ga0307515_10010828_pt1 | contig 17400 bp, 14 predicted proteins | sample 17_EM_MG_FD_194513 | JGI IMG/M metagenome (GOLD analysis project Ga0307515, IMG submission 194513) | Populus trichocarpa ectomycorrhiza microbial communities from riparian zone in the Pacific Northwest, United States - 17_EM | ecosystem: Host-associated > Plants > Roots > Unclassified | place...
TATCTATGCTAAAGCAAAAGAAAATAGAAAACTATCAAATGAAATTTAATAAAATCATAAAATTATCAAGAGAACAAACCTTGGTCGCAAGCACACATCCACCTATAGAAATCAGAATTGATCATGGAAATGAAACATCAATTTATATTCTGAATATTTATCTCTTCTTAACATTGGTTAGTTAACGGATCCGCCGTATAACTAACCCTAACCATTAAACAACCACAGTGTCCGCATTAGTAATTTAATTCAATGGCAGCCTTAAGAACTAGATAAGTTTATTAATCAAGAAAACATAACTGTCCGCAGTCTATGTTTGATTTGATTGAATGTTCTTCCTAAGATTAATAACGTAGATCCGCCATAATTATTAAACTCAATTGCTTCACAAGTTCATATACCACAACTCCGGTTTTGATATCAAACTTAGCAATAGATTATCTACAATAATAACTTAGAGTCCACTCTAACAATTAAAATAAACAATCATAGAAAAATAAGCATAAGATAACAAACATATTCATCATATAAACTAAAGAGAAAAGGTAAAATAAATCTCACAATTCTTGAAATCCGAAGGTTTTCATGTCCTTGCAACCAAGAAAAAGTGTTTAGCCTTGCATGTTTGTTGAAAAACTAATAAATAAATAAAAAAAGAATGCATGATTTAGGGTTTCTTAAAGAAGGGGGGCGTTTTTCTCCTCTTGGCTGCCTGCCCCCCTTCTCTTCTCTCATTCTTTTTTATATCCTAGGAAACTCTAGTCTCTATTTTACAAAATAGTCCTCCCTTAAGTAGACTGTTTACATTTAAGTACTTCAATAACTATTTTCCTAAAAAAGAAGAAATAGCCTTGCATGAAATCTTCAAAATTTGACTTAGAGGAGCTAAATTTCTGAAATAAAAACTTGGATATCGGTTTAGATGCTTCGGAACGTAATTTGGACTCGTTTCTTCAAGAAACCTGTTTGCTGGCAGAATTTAGTTTTCATCTTTGAAAAATCATATCTCCCTTATATGACATCTTTTTTGGCTTAAATTTGGATATTTTATAGACCTTTGAGTCATGAATCCAAAAAAATTGAGTTTGCATAAATTGGACTTCTGTAGCTCCAGATATTTAAGTTGGAATGGCCGAAGGTCAACATTGGCAGATTGCGAGATTTGACTTTGAAGGCTATGATTTCCATGCTCTTTCTTATTTTATTTTCTTGCCTTAGATGTCCAGAAAGGTATGGATGTTAGTTTTTTAATGCCACTAGAATCACTTCATTTCAAACTCTAGAGCTCACGCTCTGCACAAAACATCGATTGAAGGTCAAATCTGCCAATTATCTCCAATTTACTCCTTTTTGCATCTTTCATCCAAAAGTGCCTTCAAAACATAAAACAAAGAATATCAAGGCATTTTATATATAAAACATAGGCAAAACACTAGTTAAATGTGGGTGAAACTATCGAATAATATGGTTGCATCACCCGACCCTTTTTTTTTGAAGTTTTGAGATCGGGCTACATAAATAACAAAAAAAATGATAAAAAAGGAAAAAATAGTTTCTGTTTCGTTCAATTCAATTTTTTGTGAATTTATTCACTGGCGCCAGAGTCAGGAATATCGTACTTTTTGGGTTACACAACATTTACCAACGTCAGAGTTGGAAATATTCGTAGGCAAATATTCATTGACGCCAGAGTCGGGAATATTATAGGATGACCAATAAAAATGGAACATGAACAAACCTTTAGCAATTTAAGACAAAACCAACAATGCAGCTTGCCTCAAGTAGGACGCTTAAGGGGTGATAATATCTTCCCTTTCGCGTAACCAGTCTCGTACAATAGAATCTCTGTTGACCAGTTAGGGTTTCTAGTAACCATAATATTAGGTGGCGACTTCTTGAACAAGACCTTTTTTTTTTTCCTAAAAGAACAAGATGCCAGATATTTGTTCTTTTTCCAATCCAGTGATAATTTTTAAACTGTCGCCACGATGTCCGGGTGTGACAAAAGTAATGTCGGGTTAATTGGGCGATATGAATAATTATATTTTTGTTGATGTTAAAAAAAACAAACTCATAGATTTTTTTGAAATTTAATTGATATATATATAATACTAGATGAGTAAGTTAATTTAATGATCTTTTGACTAAATTTTCAACAAAAAAAAGGAAGAAAGAAAGTAGAAAGAATTTTATGGATATCTTTTTTTCATCTGTCTAATCGAATTATTGTATTAAATCAATTTTCAGGTACATCGTCCTATCAGATTGAACAGTAGATTAGTTTCCTCATATTTTGTTGGGTATCTTTTTGTAATGAATGAATTTATCATTTTGTTATGTAATATAATGCGTCAACAGTTTATCGAAAGCCCTTTTGTGTAGTATAATCTTAATTATGAATTTCTTCTTTAATCATGTACTTATTTCGATTATAATTTCGTTAGTGGTCCTTATTTGTAAATCTTTGAATTGTGTAATGTAATTCAGTTATAATTTGTAGAATAATTCTTTGGATTGCATCTATGTAAATGTGGGATATTGAATTGTTTAGACAAGTGTGAATTTAATTATTGAGAAGTTGTCATGTAATGAGAGGAGGAAGTCCTGGATGATAGGATGAGTAAGAAATTTGATAATTGGGGATTGTGGAAGAAGAGTCGATAACTTAGTACCTAAAAATATAGAGGAAACTTTGCCGAATTTTTTATTGATTACAAAAAAAAAATCCCTAATCTTAATTGAATTATCATGTCCTTGCTCTTTGTTTTGAATACAAATGTTAGGGTTGTTACACTACCTTTGAAGGAGAAGAGGTACATAAATGGTTGTACAAATTCAACCAATATTTTGATCTGGAAGAAATACCTGAATCTGACAAGCTGAAGTTAGCCTCATATTATTTGGATGGCTTAGCTCTTTACTGGTACTAGAACTTCACAAGAAACTTGGAGGTACAAGGGGTTTCATGGGCAGAATATATGGATGCCCTGTGTTATAGGTTTGGAGGACAAAAAAATCCTTTAGAGGAGCTCACTGAATATAAACAGGAAGGTGAATTAGAAGGTTACATTAAAGACTTTGACATATTGTGGAATAAAGCTAAAATCTCTAAGAGACAGGCTTTGGTGTTCTTCTTGGGAGGGGTTTAGAAATAGGGATTAAGAATTTGGTGAATATGTTCGAGCCTAAATAACTCACCTATAAAAACACAACCCTACATTACCCAAAACTTCAGACTCAGATGAGTCTAAACCCACAGACTGCAAAATCTGCCTACCCTACAAACACCAACAAACCAAACTCTAATCACACCCTTAATACTTTTAGACCTTCCCCGCAGGCCTTATTACCTATGCCTACAAGACCACTAATCAACAACACCAATATTTACCCCACCCACAAACCCATCATACCTATTAGAACGAAAGAAATGGATGACAGAAGAGCCAAGGGTTTATGCTTTTGGTGCGATGAGAAGTGTGTACCTATTCATTGTGCATAATAGAAAATGATGAGGAAAACTTAGAAGAAGGAGAGCCTATAGAGACAATGAATGTGGAAGTTCTTACTCCTCATTTATCACTATAGGCAATACAAGGTACTACATGGTGCCACACCATTAAAGTGTGGGGAAAGATAGACAAATGTTATATATTCATTTTGATTGACTTAGGTAGTACCCATAATTTCCTCAACTTTGACCTGGCCAATAAGTTGAGATGTCCTCTGACCCCAATCAAGTCCATGAAAGTAAAAGCAGCTAATGGAGGTACCATGTTATGTGCAGTCATATGTAAGAACCCACAATGAAAGATGCAAGGTGTTCAGTTCCAGGTTGATGTCTTTGTTATGAAATTATAAAACTATGATATGGTTGAAATTATTAGGAAATGTAGTGTCCAACTATGAAGACAAATAGGTATCCTTTTGGTGGCAGGGCAGAGAAGAAACATTGAGGGGAGACAATCCTAAACTAGCTCAATCCATCAGGCTAGAGGAGCTAAATGGACTATTAACCAATGAAACCTTATTAGTATAGGTTAGGCTCTGTAGTTTAAGATATTAGGGAATGCTAGCCCGAAACTGCATACTCATAAGATGTACCATCCCTTCAAGGAAAAAGAGAATTCACCCTTACAGGCTCTGCTGGAAGCCTATCAACACATTTTCAGTGATCTTAGAGGGTTACCACCAGTCAGAAGGCACGATCACAAGATGTCCTTGAAGGATGAAAGCCAAACTGTCAACTTGAGACCCTATAGATACTCGGGGTTACAAAAAGATATGTTGGAGAAACTAGTGGCTGAAATGTTGGAGGCTGGAATTGTGCAACCTAGCAATAGTCCTTTTATTTCTCCAGTTGTGCTTGTTAAAAAAAAAGACCAGACATTGAGGTTTTAAGTAGATTTTAAAGCTCTTAACAAGTTGACTGTGACAGATAAGTACCCTATTCCTATTATTGATGAACTGTTAAAAGAACTATAAGGGGTAACTATCTTTTTTAAGATTGATTTAAGGGTAGGTTACCATCAAATTCGAATGGTTTCAGAAGATATCTTTGAAACAACCTTTAGAACACATAATGGTCATTACAAATTCCTTTTCATGCCCTTTAGACTCTTTAACGCACCTACCACTTTTCAGAGTTTAATGAATGACATTTCTAGGAATTACTTGAGGAAATTCATTCTGGTTTTCTTTGATGATATACTAGTTTACAACAAGGACATGACTGAACATTTACATCATCTTAGAGTGGTGTTTGAACTGTTATGTGCTAATAAATTAATTGCAAAGAAAAGTAAGTGTGTTTTTGGTAACAATCAAATGGAATACCTAGGATATGTGATCATTAAGGAGGGAGTATCAATAGACCCGCATAAGGTTGAAGTCATGTTGAATTGGCCTATACTTACAAACATCAAACATCAAACAACTTAGGGGTTTTTTAGGATTGATTGGTTACTATAAGAAGTTTGTGAAAGGATATGGTGAAATTTATAGACCCCTTACTCAGTTATTGAAGAAAGACTCATTTGGATGGACAAACACTGTTATTATGGCATTAAATCAGAATGCCAATTCACATCCTAACTACTCATGGGTTAACGACACTCTTATTCGAAAAGGGAAAGTGGTAGTGGAACAAGTTCCAAGCCTGCAGAATAAGCTCATCAGTTTATACCATGACTCTGCAGTGGGTGGTTATTGAGGAGCCACTGTTATATCAAAAAGGTTAGGGCAAGTGTTCTATTGGAAGAAGCTACAGAAGCTAGTACAACAGTATGTTCGAGAATGCTCAGTTTATCAACAAAACAAAGCCGAAAATGTAAAGTCCCCTGGAATATTACAACCTTTACCCATGCCCATAACTTTTTTTGTTGACATTAACATGGATTTTATTGAAAGGCGACCTAAGTCAAAGGGAAAGGAAGTAATCTTTATGATGGTAGATAGGTTTAGCAAATATGCACACTTCATGATCCTCTCCCATCCTTATTCTGCCATTACAGTGGCTAAATTTTTTATGGAGAATGTCTATAAGCTACACGGAATGCCAGCCACAATTATGAGCAACAGAGACAACATCTTTCTCTGTCAATTTTGAAAGGAATTTTTCAAGCAGTAGGGGGTCAACTTGTAGTATTCCACTGTTTATCATCCCTAATTTAATGGCCAGACTGAGGTGGTCAACAAATGTATAGAAGGATATCTAAGGTGCATGACAAGGACTATATCAACACTATGGAAAAAGCGGTTAAGCTCATGTGAGTGGTGGTACAACATGAATTACCACACTTCTATGAGGAAAACACCTTATGAGATATTGTATGGAGTTGTGCCTCCAATTCACATTCCCTATACACCTAAAGACTTGCTAGTGGAGGCTATGGATCAATACTTAACTCAAAGGGAGGGTATGTTCAAGTTAATTAGAAGTAATCTACTATAATCTCAAAACATAATGGCCCAGCAAGCAAATAGGAAAAGAAGCGAAAAAATGTTCTCTGTAGGGGAATTAGTCTATGTGAAGCTACAACCTTATCGATAAAAATCAGTTCACAAACGAGTTTCTCATAATTATCAGCAACATACTACGACCCTTACCCAGTTATTAAGAAAATTAGGACAATTACTTATGAATTACAATTACCTACCACTGTTGCAATTCATCCTATCTTTCACGTGTCCTGACTGAAGAAACATGTAGGAAATTATGTTATCCACTCTAATCTTCCCACTCCTTTGGATAGGTCCCTTCTGCAACCACAACAAATTATCAATAGAAGAATGGTTATAAGAGGAAATGCTGCAACAACCTAGTTCTTGGTTTTATGAAAAAACTTACCCTTGACAGAAGTAACTTGGAAATACGCTGAGGAATTTTGCTTGAGGTTTCCCGAGTTTCACCTTGAGGATAAGGTTAAGGTCATGTAGGGGGCATTATCACAGCTGGAAATGAATAAGTAGAAAACAAACAAAGGGGAAAGTGGGGTTCAGTTTTAAACCCATTATAACACTATGATTGTGTATTGTGTAGTCTTGTTTAAATAAGCATGCGTGAAGTTAGAATAGCCACGTGTGTGGTGCTACGCTGACAATAAAAATAGAGAAGGCTTTATCTTTAAATTCCCTAATAATTAAAACATAATTGAGAAGAAATATAACAGTAATGCAAGATTCGCTCCCTATTCCTCTCGTCTCTCTCTTTTTGTCCTCTTCTCAACATATATTGAGTGTGTACATCTTTCTGTTTCTTTCTATTCTTCCCCCTCCATCTTTCCTCCATTGTTATACCTTAAGGCTTATGGTTTTAACTTGCAACACAGAGGACTCCATCCCCTCACCGCCGTAAAAACGACACCAACACGAGAGCGATGACAATAGAGAAAGGAAAAAACAAAGAGCGGCAGTTTCAGATTTTGTTGATGGGATAGCGAGAGAGAAATTAGAGAAGAAAGGGAGTGATAATAATGATAATGCAGGAATGAGAGAGGGTGGGGGTTTGTTGGATGAGGATGAGATCAAGATGATGAAGCAGTTAGGGATTCCAACAGGGTTTAATTCGATTCAAGGGAAGCCGGTGCTTGGTGTGAATGTTAGTAGAGTTAGAGCTGTTACGAAATGGCAGCCTAGGCAGCATATGAATCGTAGAGGAAGGTTTAATCGGCCATTGCCCCTCGAGAGGAATCACTGATTTTTTTTTTTCACAAGGTGTGGAACTTTGACTAATTTTTTGTTTGTTTAAGTTTCATTGATTTTTTGTGATATGACTATAATCGTGCCATACATGCTACGTGGGGGGAAGGAAACCAAGACCTGGTCATGGGTTGCGGTGGTTATTTACAGTTATTAGTTTTGTTATTTTAAGTTGTTTCCTGATAAGTTGGGTATTCATGAGTGCTCATGACCACGTGTAAAGTGGAGCAATTCCATAATCATATAGTGGAGCATATTCCTATTTTTATGTTGAAGTAGTGGATGTTGTTATTCACTTGTAACTCTCTCGAACCCAAAGCCTATAAAAGTTGGTATACGATTGAGATGGGGATGTTATGAATGAAAATAAACCTTGTTAAATCTCTTTCTTTCTCCTTTACAAATTCTCTTTGTGTGATTGATACACATCAACTTGGTATCAGAGCCAGGTTTGGCTTATGGAGACACGAGCTAAAACAAACATGAAGTTTTGAAGCGAGGTGAGCGAGACCTTGGCTTGTTATGAGTCTGGAATTGACCAAGCTAACAACAACATCACCCACATTAACCATAGCATCGATCAGAAGAATACACATGGTTGTGGCTGAGTTGTAGGCCCTTTGTTTTGTCAACATCCAGAATTTCGTTGAACGAGATGTAAACTCATTTCTCAAGCTGAAACATCAAACCATCGAAATTCAACACAACCAGACCTATTTCCATCCACCCAACTTGTCATCCGAAATTTATCACAACCTAACATCTCCCATTCCAACCAAATCGTCAATCAAAACTACACACAACTTAAACTTGCATTCCTAAGATTTAATGGGGGTAGACCCAAACAGATGGATATATAAAGCTGAGCAGTATTTTGAATTCAAGAATATCCACCATCAATAAAGAGTTAAGCTAGCTTCCTTTCACTTGGAAGATGATGCCCTCCAATGGCACCGTTGGCTAAGTAAATTCAGGGGATATCTCAATTGGTCAGAATTCACCAAAGTTATGTTGCATCGTTTCGGACCAATAGACTATGAAGATCCTTCAGAGGCCTTCACTCGCCTTAAACAAACCACCACTGTCAACATTTATCAAACCGAGTTCGAGAAGTTGTCCCAGCACATTGATGACTTACCAGAAAACTACTTTGTCGGTTTTTTTATTACAGGGCTGCGTGACGAGATCCAATTGGATGTCAAAGTTAAACAGCCAAGAACACTACTAGATGCGATCAGAGTCGCAAGATTGGTAGAAGAGCGAAGCCAGCTGCAAAGAAAATCCACTTCAGCCTTTCGAACGACAAGAGTAGCAGCGCACTAGAAAAACAACCCAGTACATCAGTCGGCCTCTTAGGACCATCACCCATCACCAAACCAAACCAGACTTCACCAAGAGGTTTTAAAAGAATTACCAGCCAAGAGGCCAAGGATCGGCGAGCAAGAGGCTTATACTTCTATTGTGATGAAAAATTCATTATGGGACATAAATGTCAACGCCCACATCTCTTCATGATCAAGGACAATCCCACCGGTGACGAATTACAAGTTGACGATACCGTAGAAGAATTACCAGACACGGAACCAATTTTGAAAATCTCTTTCCATGCAATTTCAAGAACTAATCACCCCCAAACCATCAGAGTGATTGGTAAATTAAAAAGCCAAGATATTACCGTCTTGATTGATGGGGGTAGCACACACAACTTCCTCGATCAATCTGTAGTGTCAAGGTTGGGGCTGCCAATGATGCGTGAAAAAAAATTTCAGGTTATGGTAGCTAATCATGAGAAGATTGCATGTAGCGGACGATGTTTGGGCCTTACGATGATCATTCAAGGGTGTACCATACAAACGGTTTTTTACATGCTTCTAGTGGCCGCTTGTTAGGTAATACTAAGGGTTCAATGGTTAGAGACCCTTGGTCCTATTAAAACGAACTACCAAAAACTAACAATGAGTTTCCATTAAGACGGAATCACCAAAATATTTCAAGGATTATATCAACCTCCACACAAAGTCTTGTGTAACAAGAAGCTTGCAAATTTAAAAGGCTTGGGATTTTTTTTACAGATTGTACCAGTTGAAGTAAATGAGAACTTCACAGCTCATCTACATAACCTTACACAGCTCCTCACAAAGTTCCAACCAGTTTTCAATGAACCAACAAGCCTACCACCAAAGCGACCACATGATCATCGCATACCATTACAACCGCACCAATCCCCTATTAGCGTCCGACCTTATATGTACCCACATTATCAGAAAAGTGAGATTGAGAAGATGGTAAGAGAATTTTTAGAATCCGGCCTCATTCGACCCAGTTATAGTCCATTTTCATCACCGGTGCTTTTTGTCAAAAAGGCTTATGGGAGTTGGCGTTTTCACATAGATTACAGAGCTCTTAATCATATCATAATAAAAGATAAGTTTCATATAGACGAACTAGTAGATGAATTGCATGACGCCAGGTATTTTTCGAAACTTGATTTGCGTTTAGGATACCACCAAATCAAAGTTAAAGAGGAGGATAAACCAAAAACCGCATTTCGAACACATGAGGGGCACTATGAATTCGTTGTAATGCCATTCGGCCTCACCAATGCCCCAGCCACCTTCTAAGGTCTTATGAACGACTTATTCAGGCCTCATTTATGGAAATTTATGCTAGTGTTTTTCGATGATATATTGGTGTGTAGCCACACATGGATGGATCATCTTTACTATCTCCACACGGTACTACAAATCCTGTCAACTAATCATCTATTTGTAAAAAAGTTGAAATGCCTTTTGGATTCATGCAGTTAGACTATTTGGGACACTTGATTTCACATGAGGGAGTGTAAGTGAATCCAACAAAGACCAAGGGCGTGAACGAGTGGCCAATTCTGACCATGGCCAAGGGCGTCAGAGGATTCTTGGGATTAGTTGTGTACTACCGTAAGTTCATCAATGGGTTTGGCGGAATCGCAGCTCCACTCACCCGATTGTTGACAAAAGACGGATTCCATTGGAATCTTGAGACAATCGTGGCCTTCAATTAGCTCAAACAAGCACTGATGTCTCCTCTTATGTTACGCTTACCAGATTTCACACAACCTTTCATTGTTGAAAGCGATGCATGTGGGGTAGGAATCGGTACCATCCTAATACAAGAAAACCGTCCGATTGCTTTTTATGGTGAACCCTCAAAGGTTCATCACTTGCTCTGTCAACATATGAGAAAGAAATGTTGGCCATCGTGAAAGCTATCCGTAAATGGCACACATATCTCTTGGGCAAACCATTCATTGTTAGAATCGACTAGCGAAGCTTAAAATATTTTTTAGAGCAGAGAATTACGACTCTCACTCAAGCACGTTAGTTGCCAAAAATCATGGGATATGATTACACGATTCAATACAAAAAGGGGAAGGAAAATCAGGGAGTCGATGCACTGTTACGGGTCGCCGAATGGGCTTATTTGACCATCTCCATGCCAGTAGCTGATTGGTGGTCTATTCTCCAACAAAAGGTGTCCTAAAACCCCTTCTATTTGCAGTTCGAGAACCCAACTTCAGCTCAGGCTTAACAACTTTATTTTAAAAGTGATGGGGTTTGGTACAAAAAGGGACGTGTGTGCTTGAGCCCTTCCTCTTCTCTACTTCCTACCATTTTGGCAGAGCATCATACCTCTCCAACTGAGGGATATTTTAGGTACCACAAATCTCTCAATTGTCTCAAGAGAAGCTTCATTTGGTTGGGGCTACGTACCTCCGTTAAGGAGCATATCAAGAATTATGACGTCTATCAACGATGCAAGCATGAGAACACAAAATCAGCCAGCCTACTCCAACCATTACCGATTCCACTACAGGTATGGATTGACATTTCTATGGATTTTGTTGAAGGGTTGCTGGTTTTTCAAGGGTTTAATGTCATCATGGTGGTGGTGGATCGTTTGTCTAAATACGCTCATTTTGTTCAACTAAAACACCCATATACCACATCCTCAGTTGCTAAAGCTTTCATTGATCACATTGTTCACCTTCATGAAATGCCGAGATCAATCGTGAGTGATAGGGACAAGGTATTCGTGAGTTCGTTATGGAAAACTCTATTTTAATTGCACGGTACCAGCTTGACGATGAGTTCTAGTTACCATCCGTAAACCGATGGTCAGACGGAGGTTGTTAATCACGCATTGGAATAATATCTACGTTGCTTTACAAGTACACAACCCAAAAAATGGATGGAATGGTTATCTTGGGTTGAGTACAATTACAACACTTCAGTGTATACTGCCACCAAAATATCCCCATTCGAGGCCGTTTATAGTGTCCCTCCTCCATCTCTGCTCTGTTATGTTCTGGGAACCACTAGAGTCCAAGTTGTCGATGACCTCCTCCGTAGTAGAACTTAGCTGTTACAGGATCTGCGCATCAATTTGAATGTTGTCGGGGATAGGATGAAAATTCAGGAGGATCAAAATCGTAGGGAAGTGGTCTTTAATGTCGGGATTACGTTTAGTTGAAGCTTCAACCATACCATCAAAATTCAATCGTTTATCGGCGTTCTCTCAAGTTATCCCCTCGTTATTTTTTGCCCTATCGAGTGTTAGCTAGGATTGGTCTAGTTGCCTATCGATTGGAATTGTATGTTAGTTCTTTGATCCATGACGTGTTCCATGTTAGCCTTTTAAAGCGACATATGGGAACTACACCTCCAGCCTCTGTAATTCTTCCTCCTGTTTCGAAAGCTTCTACACTGCTTCTTCAACCAGAGGTCATACTTGACAAACGTATCATTCAAAAGGGTCGGTATTGCCCAAGAACAGAGATCCTAGTTAAGTGGTTGAACGCTCCAGTTGAAGATGCTACATAGGAGAATCAATGGCGCTTTTCGCGTTTATATCCCGAGTTTATCCTTGCGGACAAGGATTATCCGAGCGGGAAGGAATGATATGGCTAGAATTGTGCCATACATGCTACATGGGGGAAAGGAAACCAAGACCTTGTCGTGGGTTGTGGTGATTATTTACGGTTATTAGTTTTGTTGTTTTTAATTGTTTCCTGATAAGTTGGGAATTCATGAGTGCTCATGACCACGTGTGAAGTGAAGCAATTCCATAATCACATAGTGGAACATATTCCTATTTTTATATTGAAGTAGTGGATGTTATTATTCACTTATTATTTACTCGTAACTCTCTCGAACCTAAAGCTTATAAAAGTTAATGGTATGCAATTGAGATTGAGATGGGGATGTTATGAATGAAAATAAACCTTTCCTCTTAAATCTCTTTCTTTCTCCTCTACAAATTCTTTGTGTAATTGATACACATCATTCCGCTCTTTTGTCTTTGTTTTGGAGGTTATGTAGGAGGGATTTTGTGCTGGTTGCTTGCTTCTTCTTCTTTTTTTAACCTGGATTGGATAATGTAGTAATTCCTTCCTTTGATGTTCTTAATTTATGAAACTTGAAGTATTAAATACACGTATTGTTTGATGTTGGTCTGGGAGATGAGAACGTACCGCCATGCATACAAGTATTAAATACACGTATTAAAGTTAGTCTTGAATTTGATGACCATAAAATAAGTTTGGATTTGTTGGTTTGCTAGGATGGATGTTCTGCATTTAAGTTTTTTCTACATGGTTAGGAATATGAAAATTGGACCATGATAATGTGAAGATAGTGGAGAGTTTCTCGGTAATGTGAACTGCTTGAGTGCTTGTGCCTGTTATTCTTCCTCAGGTTCTTGGAATGACTGTTTTTACTTGTTTATTAAGGTTGCATTGAGATATTTGAATATCTTAAGAGGAACGTCTTAATGATGGGTGGTGTACATCTTTTTTCTTTCTACTAAAGCTTTGGTGCAATGGCTGTGTACAACTTCAAAGCCCAATATCAGATAGGAAAACAAAACCTAAAACTGGCCTTGATTGAGTGCAACTTGTTATTGATTTGTTTGAGGTAGACTTGATTAAGAAAGATTGATTCAAATTCAAATTGCTTCATGCACTGGTAAATAAATGGAATTTCAATAGGAGAAATCTAGATTGAAGTTCAATTTATTGTAGTAGATAATTAATAATGAAACAATTTTCAGAATATATAATGAAATTTTGTTGTGGGTGTATATAGTTTGTGAATAGGTTTTGCCTCAATTATTAAACTTCCTCTTCTCTCTCTGAAAACAAAGTGAAAATAAGAGGAGAGCTTTCTCTTCTCTTAGAGCATAGCATCAATATAATATTTTTGGTTGGATGTTTCTTATCCGTAAGACATTAAGTTCCATTTTGATGAAATATGCTGGAATGAAAAAAAGTGACCTGCAATTGTCTTTCTTTGTAGACAAGAGTCATGTTTGTATTGTATACTTGGCGGTTAGATTTTTAGTGCTGACGGTGTGGATGAATTGTATGGTGGTTTTTAATCTGTAACTTATCATCATAGAAGACAGCCACATGAGTATTTTATCTGAATACCAACTGCTCTATTTTCCAATGCAATACCTGCTGCAAGCTCGAGCAATCGTGGTTTCTCCTTGGCCTTGGTTCATGTCTGTCTCAGCCCAACTGCACCTGGTCCTTTCAAATTGAGCCATTTTTCTCGTTTACTGATCCAAGGTCTTGTTTTCTCTTGTTGCATAACTGTATCTGAATGTTTAGTTTTGATTATGCCTATCAATGAGTGTTTGTCTCTCCATTGATGTGAATGAGGTGTTATTAATGTATGCCGAGGCCTGTTGTCATGAATGCATGTTAATTTATCTATTTATCAATGCTTTTTTCACTCATAAAGCACTTTCCCACTTTTTTTTTCTTTTTTGTTTGTTTGTGTTTTGGTATTCCTAAACTTTGTGACCATGATTGCATCTTTGGCATGCATGTGTTGAGAAAAATTGTTTAAGAACGAACAGGGAACTCTTTTTTTGCTGTACTTTTTCCTGATCGCTGTTTCTTTGTTTTGACAGGTGCGAAGTGTCTTTTAGCACGAGGTGACTCATTGGTGCTGTTATCATGCTTGGATTCCTCCAGTAGGACCTTGATGAAAAACCTTGTAAGACTCGAGCTTTCTGCTTTAACATGAAATGAGATTTTTGTATGGATATTTTTTTTCTGATTTATTAATTATTGGTTTCAAATTCAATAGTACTCAGAGTGGCTTGATTTAGACATGGCCTTTGTGATTGATGACCTAATGTGGAGACGTATTTGCAAAATGAAATGATCCTGTCATTTGAATCTGTTGACTTCAGATTATTGTTTTAACTGCCATTGCTTGTGACAGTGCAATGCCTTGAGGACCATAGTGACTTGTTGAGGCAGCTAATTCTTTTTGTTTGTGGGATGGTTTTCTAGTGAGAGAAATTGCAGGCCAGCACTCTAATGAATGGAGTACATTAGTGATGGATATCATGTGGATATTTCTTTTCTAATCATTTTACCATTTTTTGTCATTTTCTTGGCTAGGGAATGAGTAGTATTTTGTGAGCATGAAGACTGGTTTTGAAGCCAAGGCCCCAAGTGCCACACTGGTGAGGGTTTGGCGCCTAGACTTATTTTTGTGTTATAGATGCTCATACGAATTGATGACTGCATTCTTCCATAATGGTATTTACGACCACTGAATAATTATTCTGACAGTCTTTGAATCAATTTGTGTCCAGATGGGCAGTTAAGCAAGATTAGTCTCAATCTTTAGTTTGTGTTCCCATGTGCTGATATTAGATTTTGTTGTGTTCTGTCGAGTCACGTATACCGAGAATTGTCAGGTTTATTATTCTGCAACAATGAGAGACTGAAGTCTCATTTGCAATTGAGCAAAAACAAACACAATGGGTGCTCTCTCTACCTCTCAAATGTGCTTGCTGAATTTCGGTTCAGTACATCTAAAGACTCAAAACTGCAGGGAAGATCTCCTGTAATACGGCCACTAAAGAGTACAGAGGAAAGAAGATCGATCCACTGTTTGACGAAATCTGGCAACCAAAGAGTACAGTACAGAAGAAAGAGGATCGATCCACTGTTTGACGATATCAGGTTTATATCTTAAGACAACTGAAGGGATGGTCTGCTAATCACCCCCAACTACAAAGGACGACACTCCTTTGCCAATCAGGTAGGCGAGTTCCAAAATCGTCATGTACATTACCTACCCCAATATTTTTACCATTTCTAGCCCAAACACCAAGCGAGCAAAATCTTAATTCAAGATCTCACAGCTAGGCTAGAGGGGGCTTATCAAATACATGGTATGTAAAATCGGAGTACTGGAACATCATGAAAATGGTATGAATGCTCAAGAGTGGGAAAAAATAGAAATTTTTTTATGATACTGACACAAACTATTGCTTTAGATGCTAGGTTTTTGAATGACAAAAAGCCATGCACTGAACCTGGTGCTTGTTTTTCAAATGCCAGGCAACGGATGCAAGCATTTGGATATGCCTTTTTGCACCCATCGATTTCATGGAGGACTTGAGATCAGGAGACGGTGCATCCAAACATAGGGAGCTTCCACAATGTCCAGCACCTTCCATCGTAGTATCCTGCTGTGCTCCCGATGCATGCTCCCCGCCTAATAACATTGAACAAAGTTAAATTAACTAAATAAAGAGGCTAGATCAAAGACTGTCTCCCCTACTAGCACACAAATTAAATACAAGTTGAGAAGAAAATCTTAATCTTTGGCTGTCTATCATGCATGTAGATGGAATCTATACTTTATCTTACATCATCAAATTCAAGGCAAGGGATCCATCCTTTCTTCACCATGTAATCAATCTCCTTTGCAATTGAATCATCAGAAAGAGGAGTCAGGTAAGACAGAGCCTCAAATTTCTTGTTGTTGATTGGATTCCATTTCTATTTGACTAACAAGTATTGCATGTAAGTAGGAAACAAAGACCACAAGAGATTTAATTAAGCAGTATTTGATGACATAAATGTTCAATCATATTACCTTCATCCAAGAAGTTTTAGAACCATTGGACCACGGTTTTGCGGCTCCATGCAACAGAATCCATGGTAGAAAACAACTTCTTTGTGGGGTGTGCTTTTAAGCCATGGTAACCAGAACCAGCCACAGCAGGGGCTGCAAAGATTCCGGCAGACATTCTCTTGAAACTTTTTGCTTAGAAAAGATTCGAAGATAGAGAGAGAGAGAGACTAACAGCACAGCGAGGCTGTTGTGGTAGTAGGACAAGCGGTCAATAGTGCTATATTTTTGTGAAGGTTAAATAAAAGGACAAAAGGAGTTTGCTTGGATGTTTGTGGAGTGGTGTGTGGTTTGTTAAGACGGTGTCACAGGGAAGAGACAATGGTTACAAGGTGATGGAAGCTCTGTAGCTTTGGTATTAGGGATTACAATGGTACACTGGTTGGATTTCTTAATATTTTTTTTATAAAAATTAAAATGGTTTATATATATATATATTATTTGAATATGTGTTTTATATCCATATTAAAGTATGAATATATCATAATTTATTAAAAAATATAAATATTTTACAAATATATTTACCTTCTTGTCGTGGTAGATACACACGTGGCATCAGGAAATAGTTTGGGACCCACTAGCTAATGGTTCCACTGAGTTTCTGCAACCCCACTTGAGGACACCCTACGGGTCTGAATATTCAATATGGCAAGTAGTGAGACACCAATGGGTATCACAAGAGTTTCCTGTATGCCAAGAAAAAGAGTCTCTTGTTTCATGTCATTACTGCTTATAAAATTGAGGCAAAAAGGACACCAATGGTGCCGCACAGTAAACCATCAAAACAGCTCAGACCATCCAATAATAAGAGACTGTCAGCTTACTCTGCAACCCTATGGTCTTGTTTTAAGATCCAAAAGTTACAGATGAAACTGGATGGTTTAGCTTGCTATTCATTATTAAGCTCAGGCCTCAGCATGTACAGAAATATATCAATCTTTACACAATAATGCATCACCCAACACCAGCAGAACGACTATCAAGTCATATATGCCCGTAGGATTTATAACAGGCCATATCATTCAGAACAAGTTTTTGAACTATGTTGAGGACCTAGTTGTATCGAAAGCCTCCTAAATGAACATCACTATGAACCAATACACTCCATGCTTGCAAAGAGCACCATATGGCCCCATCTGGTTCCATTGCCATGCTCTTTATCAATATGTCTGCTTATAGAACTGTTCTATTGAATGAGATGGATGCTGTATTATAA
>Ga0307515_10010829_pt1 | contig 17397 bp, 1 predicted proteins | sample 17_EM_MG_FD_194513 | JGI IMG/M metagenome (GOLD analysis project Ga0307515, IMG submission 194513) | Populus trichocarpa ectomycorrhiza microbial communities from riparian zone in the Pacific Northwest, United States - 17_EM | ecosystem: Host-associated > Plants > Roots > Unclassified | place...
TTACGCACCAACTAAGAAGTAATACTTTTAGTAGCTGGCATAGAGAACTATAATACACTACTCTTAATATAAAAAGGCCTTAAGGCGGTTACCTAGTGGCTTATTAGCTAAAATGTACTAAACTAATTCTGGGTTGCAAGGGAAATAATCATAAAGGGTAAGGAGGTGAGCAACGGGCGCCCCCTAATGACTCTACAGTAGTAGAATAAAGTTTACAATACTAGCGCGTCCGTAGGCTTGTTACGGCAGCAGTGGTTCCTAAAGAGGTTAAAAAGTAAGGTAGTAGAAGCACCACAGGTGACTTATAGGCGCCTCGCAGGCGCCTTATAGGCGAGTCCTAAAAGGCAGGGAGATGGATTACGGGGTTTTCTTAAATGGAGTTTTCTCCCCATATGTACATAAGGAGTAGTCCGCGTGGGCCTAATAGGGATCCGAATCGGACGTTAAGCAATGAATTATTATTATATCTTATAAAGCGATAGATATTATATCTAATAAAGTTTTAATCCCTATTATTAAACTATTCTTTATAGTAGATTTAACCTCTACCTTTATTATTACGTTCTTAAGGTTTATATACTTCTAGTAAGCCGCCTTTATTACCTTATTGTTACTACTAACGGTCTAGTTATCTTAATTCTTAGATTCCGCTACTCTTTAATAAAATTAGTACGCGAGAACTTTCTTTACTAACTATTAGCTAAATATGCTGTCTTAGTCCTAATTTAGTTTATAGAGTTAATCTTACTCTTTATCTAACTCTCTTATACCCTAGAGTTTTTTTTAACTTAAGCTCTTATAGCTAATAGCTTACGCTATATTTAGTATCCTTATAAACTTAGTATATATAATTATAACAAAACGCGAAACTCTTAATTAAAGATTCTTTTATTCCTTATAGTATATTATTGTCCCTTTATACGTATATATTGCCTACTAGTCTTATTTCCTTTACTATATAGTTATTTTAACCACCTCTATAGTCTTTAGTAAAATAACCTTTTTTTACAATATATATAAGCACTTTTTTAATACCACTTTTTCTATTATAAAGTCCGCTAGAATATCTTCTGCTATTAAAATCCCTAGTTTAGCCTCTACTTCTTAAACCTTTTATTATTTAATCCTTATTATTTAGGTTTTTATAGTTGTCTATCTTATTTTTTATTTTCTTTAGTACCGTTTAGGTCTATTAGCTCTACGCTATACTATAGTTTAGATACCTATTACTGTGTCTTTCTTATATACATTAGTCCCTATTATATTCTTCCTAATTTCTTGCTTTAATATAGCTGGTTATTATCCTTAATAGCTTATTTAATTAACTCTCTTATATTACTTAGATTGTCTATTAATATTATAGTGGCTTAAACTTTAGCCTTTAGTCCTCTTCTATACTAAGCCATTAACGCCCCTTAATTCTATTTAGTCTATACTACTAGTATTTAAAACTACGTTATATAGTTTATTATTAATCCCTTTTATATAAGTTAATATAGCTTTCCTTTAGCCTTTACTATTAATTCCGGATCTTTATATATTTATATTAGTCTACTAGCAAATCCTTTCTAGCTTAATAATATATACTACGCCTTTAGGTTAGTAGTTACTAATCTATTAGCCTATATCTCTATAAAATAAGGTTTAAGCTACTCTAATGCCTTATTTAATAGAAATAGTCCTATATACGTTACTTAATCCACTAATTCTACTAGCTTGGTTTCTTTATACTAAAGCTTAAGTTTTATTTGCGTAAGAAACCCCTTTAGCTTATACTTCTCTTTTATAAACCCTTTAATTAATAGTATTTTAATCTTTTCCCTCTTTATATCTTAAAGGTATTAGAGTAATATCTAATTATTAGTATTATTTTGTTCCATAACACTTATAAGTTAGTTTATTATAACTAGTTATAAATTATTATCCCTTATACTAGTATCCCCTCTAAATCCTAAAGTTATTACTATTATAAATAGCGTTATAGCTACTACTTTAGGTAGTATATTATTTAACTTCCTTTATTATAACATTGGTAGCAAATATATAATAAAGCCTTATAGGAAATACTATAGTAAACTTATTAATAGGCTAGGTATATAGGTATAGAATAGTTAATAATATAAATGTAATTGGTAGAGTAGGTTACTTAATAGATTAACTTTAATTACATTCTAAGATTTACCATAAAGAAGAGAACTATCTAGGTAGGGGCTATAGTCCTTTAAATATATAACATTACGCCTAAGAATATGCTAAGTACGTTAGTATACTAGTACATTAATACGTTATCCCTATTCCTACGTTCCTATATTTCTATATTCTAAACTTATAACGTAACTAGCTATATAACTTAGCTACCTTTTATCCTATAGTTTAATTGGTTCTAGTGCCTCCTATACTATCTTAACTAACCCATTTATATATCTTTTTAGTAGTTGCACTACTACTAATATAAGGCCCGTAACATTCTTAGTATTTTATTAGAAGTTATATATATAATTATTTTAAAGCTTTTTTACCTACTTAAAGCCGTTTATAAAGCTAATCTAGCGAGTACTATATCTATTCCTGCTGTAGATTAACTTACTATATAGCCGCTTTCTTACTAACCTTTTAGACCTATGTAATCTGCTTAATCTCTTTAATAACCTTAAGCTATAGGAAGTACTATTAAACCTCCTTTTATTAGCTAGCCTACTATTTACTGCCCTATTTAGAATCTAGTACTATTATAAAAGATTACCTTCTAGCCCTTTAGTCTACTTATGCTAAAGGGCCTATATAGAGTTTATTATGCAGCTTATATAGTATATAGGTAGAGACTTAGACCTAGGCTTTAGCTAGGACTATAGCTCTAGCTCTAGCTCTAGTAGTAGCTATAGCGGCGGTAGCGGTAGTAGCGGTAGTAGTAAAGCTATATAGAAAGAAGAGCCTATAGCGCTTACCTAGGCGGATATATATCTACTAGATCCTATAATAAATAAAGCTAAAAGGGCCGCTTTTATAGATAGACGTGGGGGGTTAGTAGATTAGCCTTAAGGCTATACTACAGTCGCTACTATAGCTACTATAACTATAGCTAAAGGGACTTCTAGTTAAAATGTAAGGCCTCTAAATATTAGTAATTAAAGCTATAAAAACCAAGTCTGCTAGGACTTATCTAAATAGTCTAATAAGCCTTTAATTAGTTAGTAAGGAGTAGTATAGCCTAGTAGAGAATTAATAGCTAATTTAGGCTCTCCTTTTCTTTCTATAGGTAGGGCTCTAAATCCTATATAAAGGCTTTATATACCTTATAGAGGTAAAAAAAGGGTTATAATCCCTATAATAGCAAGGTTATTAATTTAGTATAGCTATAGGCTAAAACAGCCCTTCTATTTATCCAGTTTGGGCTATATTATTAATAGTAGTACATTAGGCGGCGTAATACCTATATAGCGGATTTTAAAGCAGCCTATTTATAAGGGGTATCTTATTATTAACCTTATAAACTCTTATAAAAGAGAGTTTAAGTAATAGCCTACTATCTACTCTTAGTTCTATCTTTTAGCGTACTAAATTTAATCCTTTCTAACCCCCTTTAGCTTTACTGTTTTAGTATTAGCACTCTATTTAATATATATCTTCTTCTTTAAAAAGACGCTAATATATTAGGGACAGCGGTAGCGGGACACCCCCTAATTAATACACGGACACCCCCCAATTAATACGCGGACACCCCCCACTGATTGAGTTTAGGTCTTCCCTAATTAAGTTAGAATATCACGTGAATTTAAGTTGTTTGCATCTGCATCAGTGCGCGACGGTCGCCCGTACCCAAAATATTACCTATTCCCACCCCAGCCTCTAACTGTTGAGCGCTTCCGCGGCCGCCCGGCTGGCTCTGTTTGCGTTAATACATCGACTTATCGCGAGCCATCAGCATTCGAACAGAATACCGGGTATACTACGCGTGGGTATAGTCGCGGGTGCAGGCGCGGGCGCAGAGTGCGGGCATACTCACAGGCAGTTCGTAGACATCAAGTAGAGGCAGCAGCACCCAAATAAGTTCATGCGGCGCCTCACAGAGTACTGCGCAATTAAGGTGTTACGGTCATAATATTTTGGGTACTGGCTCGCGACCGTCGCGCACCGATGCAGATGCAAACAACTTAAATTCACGTGATATTCTAACTTAATTAGGGAAGACCTAAACTCAATTAGTGGGGGGTGTCCGCGTATCAATTGGGGGGTGTCCGTGTATTAATTAGGGGGTGTCCCGCTACCGCTGTCCTATATTAGAAGGCCTTTATAACCTAATCTTACTATAAGTTATATAAAAGGGCCGCCTTATAGTCCCTAGTACTACTCTTAATTAGGTATATAAAAAGGAATACCAAAATCGAGATCCGACCCATACGGTCCTATGGGGGTTCTTTTCCGTCTCATCTTGTCCGCATAGTCAAGCTAAGAGTGAGGATCTCGTCTATTACTAATGCAGCAGCGTTACGTTATAGCTAGAGGGGGCCTTCGAATACTTAACCCTTAACGCCGTTAGAACAGCAAAGTTTTTATAGGCCTTAGCGCCAAGACTAGTTAAAAAGACGACTCCGTAAAAGCGACCTCTGTACCCCTATACGGTGGAGCCTAGGAACCTAGTAGCTACTACTAATGTTCTATTTAGATTGTATTAATAGACTACTAGAGCGAACGTAGAGACGTATATATGGCTGCGCAGCGCCTACGCAGCGACGTAGTAGTTATGCAAAAAATTTCACTAGGGGGTAAGCCTTAGCAAAAAGTTTAAACACTACTACTATATCTCTAACGTATATATCTAGAATATTTAAATCGATAAGTATTATTCCTTTAGCGTATCCCCTCCCTCCTATAAATACTATATATACCGTATAGCATCTATATATACGTATATAATCCGCGCCCTAAGCGTAGCAAAGGCCCCCTATTTTAATATTATCCGGTAACCTAGGTATCTAGTTATAGGGATTAGGCCCCCTATTAAATACTAGAGTGTCCTCCTATACCTAATATATGGGTATAAGGGCTTGGGTTTAGGCCCTAGGGCAAAAGCAATACTAAAGTTACACCCTATTATAGAAACTGTAAGGGGATCTTATAGACAGGGGGCTATAAGGACACGATTGGAACAGGATAGATTGGTAAGAGAGACGAATCCTTAAGGAGGTAAGGCCTTTAGGATCGTGGAGACTATATACTACAGGTATATGCCTTTGGCACGTGACCGGTGACCATCCAAGGGGCGTCTAGGGGTTGTCCTAAGGGTAACCCAAGGTATCCGCAATAATCTCCCTTACTTTGCCCCCCCCCTTCTTGCGGTCAGCCCCCAATCGCCATTACCTTGCGGTAGGGAGATTATAAGGGCTTATCCCGGAAGAGGTTCGGAGAGATATTGGAGAGGTGTCGGCATACCGCTATATATTATCTATCTATCTAACCCCTGCTTTAAACTCCTAAAAAACCTTAATAAGGAAAAAATATATCTAGAGAAAAGACGCGAGGATTACTAGGAGACCTATTAGAAGCCTACTGAAAGTATACTAGTGACTACCTAGGCTAATATAGGGATTTTTATACAACTCTGCTTCTAAGCCTTTATACCAGTCTGCAATTAATCACAAGTATTGTAGGTAATTTGGTGTTCTAGTATAGTTCCGTAGAACTTTTTGGTATGGGATTTAATATATAGGGCCTTGGCTTGCCGTTATCTTTAACTGTTAAGATATAATCTATAATCGTTTTATATAATCCTCTACGTCACTAACGCATTATTCCCGCATCTGCCCTTAGGCTATTAGATGCGGTTGAGGTATTAATTAGTTAATTAAGGAGACTTGTCTCCTAAGATCTGGTATATATACTTTCAAATCTAATAGTCCTATACCGTATATTTGGCGTAGCTCTACTACCTAGTAAATAGGAGGGACTCTTTACGATAGCACCTATAGCTATTATACGATTGTTAAAAACGTCTATGACGTTGTTCTTTAATACTATAGTATCGTTTTAGGTCTAATTTAACCTATATACGTCTTTAATTTAACGTCTTAATTGCCTTCCCCCAGCCGCGTAGTTAGTTTTTTGTAAGGAAGTGATAGTTAAATAACTTATACGCGTGTTTCCTTCCTTCTAAATAGCGTTATTGTAACGGAGTTATATCAGTAAGGTTGCGGCTATTCACCAGAAGGGTATTAGACGGTAAAGTATAAAGACACTTTGCTTATTGAACTTGATCCTTTTCCTTAACACCTCACTTCCCATTATCAACCTTCGTCTAATTTAGACGTATCTTTGATATATTATTAAGATTTTCTTCTTTTTTATTATTAATTTAATATACCTCTTTGTTCTCCTACTAACTGCTCTTCTAAGCAAATTCCATAGCGTATCCTAGCCCTGCCTTTACATATAGAACCCTAACCTCCGCTAACCCATAACTGGTGCTAGTCCTACCTAAATAATTTTACCTATACGTCTTTGAAAGACTAGAAATCTAATAATAGGATTCTAAAGGCTTATAACAAGACGCACTGCGTTAGATCTAATACCTTTAGTCCTTATAATTAATGCATACATACCAAGAGCGGCAGTTACGTTAAGGTAAGCTTTTCTATCCTTAATAGATTTCTATTACTAACTTTAAGCTTTAATAGCCTAGGCCTAAGTAGCGACGATCTTTTAATATCCTTAACTACTACATTACCCGGGCTTTGTCTCATTCCAGCGCCAATACTAAATATCTTAGTCAAATTTAAAACTATGCCACAGCCATCTACACCGCCTACAATTCCTAGCAAGCTAGCCAGTAACGCCTAATACGAAAGCAAGGTTAGTATACTAAGAATAGAGTGCGGGATAGGGGTAATAAGAAAAAGGTCGCTGTCTACCACAGGAAGGAGTTCGCGTATACGCGTTAAGTTTCAAAAGAGCATAATATAATGCGGTATTAGGTAGGTTACCCTTTGGGTACCTAGCGAATAGGTAACTAACAGTTACCATAGCAAGGTCTTGGTAGTTCTGGACTATACCAGCCAGCTAATATCTCTATTTATTCTGGGCTTAAGCGTATCTTTATTAACTATAAGCTTACGCCGCAAGAGCTTTATTAGTATTAGTTTAAACCTAATATTAGTATTAAGCGTTTAAGAGTTTCTGCTCTAGTTACACCTTATTGTCCTGCCCCTATTTTTATACCTACTTATACGCCTACCAAGGTATTTAGATCCCATTCTTATTAGCCATTACTTAGTAACCTAATAGATACTAATCCTACTCCTGATAATAATAAGGCGTAGTAGCTTTTCAGATTGGGCATTTATAGTTTAAACTTTTAGGATTTGTTCTTATATATAGTAGCAATCAAGGACCTTAATTAGGTGCTTAAAAAGGCCTTAGAAGGCTTTTAGGAAGGGCTTAAGAGCCCTAGGAATAGTGTTCCTAGTATAGATCAATTAATAGGTATACAATTCTAGCAAAATGCCCTATTAATTCTATACTATATACGTAAAAAGGCTAAGGACCAGTTCTGCCTTAGGCTATAGCCCTAATCCTTATAGTTTCTGGAGCTTGTCCGTTCCCTATCCAATTTAACCTATTTACTCTTTTTACGAGCTTTCTTTATAGGTCGCAATAACACCGTAGTATTAGAGCGCTTTCTGCGACTTATAAATTGTAGACCTTAGTCCCAATATTCTTTTAGAATATCTTTGCAATAATTAAGGTAATCCTCTAATTCCTATATAGAGTCCTCAACGGGCCAGCCTAGCTATTTAACTTTAAATTAAAGCTTATTCTTAACAAACTTATAGTATAGTATAGCTTTAACCTCATACCGCTCGCCCACTACCTTAGGGTGTTCAATTGGGCCTAGACGGAAGTTCTTTTCCGGCGGTAGTCTATACTATAGCTCTAGTAGGTTTATATAAAACACTAAATATATACAGGCTATAGATAGGGGTAGCTAGAGATAATAGGCTAGCTTACTAATTCGTTCCTTGACTTAAAAGGGACCTAGGTATCTTATATTAAGCTTCTTTAATAGTTAACGGGTCTTAATATTCGTTAAACATAATAGAACCTCATCGCCTACTCCAAAATGCTTATCCTAGTACTTACGGTTATACTAAAGTCTTTACTACTCTTAGGCATCTTATAGGCTCTACTTCGCATACTTCCATTACTCCTCCTATTCCTAGAGGTATCCTTATACTCTCCAGTAGATATCCTTAGACTTCCCGGTAGGATCCCATAACTAATTATACGGCCTTAGCCAGTAATTATTAGGTATACTATTAAACCTAAATAGTTAGACGCCATAGGCAATCTGGATTGGTGCATACTTATATAATACATATTGCTTTAAATTATAAGCGTACTCCGCGTACGGAAGTAGCTCGCACTAGTTATCTTACTAGTAGTTTAAATACATCTATAGGTAAGACTCCGGTTCCTAATTCTAGCGTTCTGTTTACCCATCTATCTATAGGTAGAAAGCCGTACTATAATAGTGGTCTATCTTTAAATAGAAGCATAAATCTAACCAGTACTAACTTATAAAGACGCTACCCCTATTAGTAATAATAGAGTGCGGCTAATCTACTTTAAGAAAGCATTTCTCCTTAATTAGGTTGGCGAGCTCTTATATATTAATCATCTTATTAACAGGAAGGTATTAGACGTACTTTAAAAACCTATTAATAAGTACAAGGACCGAATTATATATTCGTCCTTAGCCATCTTTAGATAGCGGGAGATCCGTAATAAAGTCTATAGCGTAATATTGCTATAGCTCACTAGCAGGGGGAACTAATTTAAGTAGACCCTATAGCTTATACCTACGGATTTTATATATTTAACACTTCTTATAATAGCTAATATACTCCTTTGCTTCCTAATTAAGCCTTAGCTAATAGTATTTATATTAAAGTAATTCCACTATTTTTACTTAACCATAGTGGCCGCCCAGAGAATCATCGTAATTCTTTATAAGAATCTTCTATTGTAGATTTACTTCTTATAGCACCCAAACCTTACTACCTCTATGTAGTAGGCCCATCGGGTCTAGTTCCTAATAGTAGCGCCTAGCAGCTTCCTTTCTATTACGTTTCCGGTCTACTTCCGCATTAAAGATAGTATAGGAAGCGTCCCTCTATTATACCTTATAGATAAGGTCCGTTAACCTTTCGGATAGTTCCTAGGTAAAAGCTATTTCATCCTATACTGCTCTAAGTATAAGACTAAATAGTACCATAGATCTTGCAACTCTTTAATGCGCGTATATTAGGAAGGCCGCTATAAGGTTAAAGTCCTTTAGTTATTATAGGGCTCCAAGTTCCAATTACTCTATAGCTTCGCTATTAGCTTAAGGAGATAGCTTAGTAATTAGGGATAGTATATTACTAGGTTCCGAGAATGTATTAGGGACGTCCTATCTAGGTATATTCGGACCCTTATCGGCAACGGACCGGGTACTAGCTAAAACGTTAGTAGAAACTAATAGGGCTTATACCGCCTAAGACTTAGTGTATAGAGCTATAGGTACTCAAGCATCCTATACCTAGAGCTTATTCTACAATATAGGGAGTAAGATATCTATTATCTATTTTCCTTCTCCCGTTTTAAAGCCTTTAGCATAGTCTAGCCGTCGTAACGGTCTATTAGTAGGGTTATTTTCCCCTAGCTTATATTTAATCTCAAAATTAAATTACGTAAGCTTCTCTGCCTATCTAGCTTATTAAGGTATAAGCTCCTTTATAATTATAAAGTAGCGTAGATTATAGTAATCTAAGAGTATATAAGTAGTATAGCTCGCGTGCTTAAGGTAGTATCGCCACTATTTAAAGCAGTTAACTATAGCCAGTAGTTCCTTATTATGGGTATAATACCTAACTTTAGGTCCCTGGAATTTTCTGCTATAAAATACTACTAGTCTCTAATAGAGCTGGGTAGCGTCTAAATGCCTATTAGGTTGCAGCAGGATACCAACAAAGGCAAAGTTTAATGCATTAGTAATCATTATTAATAGCTAATCTAAGTCGAAATGCCGCAGCAATAGAGCTTCTATAAACTTCGCGCAAAGTTTTTAGAAGGCCTCCTAAATCTTTCCGGGCTATAACTATAGCTTATACTATTTAGTTAGTCCCTTCTTAGTTTTCTTCCTTACCGCCTTTAAGCTTTTTACTCCTTAGGTTAAGTCTTAAAAAGCTTTTATAATATAGTTAGATAGGTATCGGGCGATATCTAAGTAGTTATAAATAAAGCGCCTATAGAAATTAGCAAAGCCTAGGAACACTTAAATATCCCAGTAGCTCTCTAGCTCTAGCCACTCCTAAATTATCTACACCTATACTAGGTCTATAACTATACCTATAGGCGTTATAATGTAACCTAGGAACTCAACCTACTTAGTATTAAAGATATACTTTAACGCCTTAGCGTAAAGGCCCCAATTATCTAAACATTCCAGCACTTCGCGGACATATTGCTCGTGTTAATTCTCGTCTTCTAAGTAGATTAAGATATTATCTAAATAGACGACGTATATACGGTTAACTAGTCCCCCTAAGGCTCTATAAATATATAATTAGAATATTGCAGGCGCATTAGCTAGCCTAAAAGGCATTACTAGATACTTAAAGTGGTCATATTAGGTCTTAAAAGCGGTCTTCTACTTATCCCCTTCTTTAATACGGAGCCTATAGTAGGCGTTTTATAGATCTAGCTTTGTGAAGATCTTCGCCCTAGATAGTTAATCTAGCATTTCACTAACCAGCGGTAGTAGGTAACGGTTCTTAATTATAATCTTATTAAGACCGCGATAGTCTACGTATAGCCTTATAGTTCCATCTAGTTTTAGGATGAAGAGGATTAGTACGCCTAACGGCGACTTACTAGGCTGGATCCACCCCTTTTCTAGTAACCTATTAAAGTACTCCCGTAGGATCTTAAGCTCTTTACATAAGAGGTTATAGATAGGAAGGTTTGGCGGTTATTTACCTTCTTCTAAATTAATTATATAATCATACTCTAAGTTCTACGGTAGGACTTTAGCTCTCCTACCTAAAAATACCCTTAGTAAATCCCTTAGGCCTGCTGGAATATTTAACAAATTAGGGTCGCGTTCGTCCTCCGCGTCATCGTCGGGTAGGTCCCAGAGCTCCCTTAGGATGCTCGCGGGCAGCGTCGTGCGCCATAGTGGTTACTTATATATAGTTGCCACCGTACGTTACACCGTTTCATGCGGTAGCTAGTAGAGGGTAGGGAAATCCTTAACGCAGCGCTTGAGGTGCCGTAGCATACTCTCCGCATATTGCTTAAGCTATAGTAACCTATAACAGTTAAAGTATCTTATAAGATCCTTAAGATCGCCGCCTCCCTATAATATCTCTGCAACCTATCCAGCAGTTCCCTATAGGGTCTCTATTATAGAGGGGTTATTACCTATACTAGGCTCTATACCTATCTTGCTATTAAACAGGGGTTAGATCTAATACTCCTTTAGGTGTAGAGCGTATACTATTTCACCCAGGGCTATATTCTCTAGGATATCCTTTAGGCTTATTAGTAATATACGCCCTTCTAAATCTTTATTGTTCTACTATTTAAAGGCTCTAGTCTTAAAGCATATCTTAGGATCTACTTCCGCTAGCTAAGGGTATCTAAGGATAAGGTTATAACCTATAAAGTTAGCTACCTAGAAGGGTTGCGGGCCGACTACCTTAGTGCGGTTATATATGTCGGCTACTAACACTATAAGCTTATAGGCACTATATAGCTTAATCCAATACTTATCTAAGAAGCCTATAATAGGTTTCCGCTACCTTTATAATAGGATAAGTTTATACTCTTTTACTAAATTATATTATATAAAATTAATTTCGGTGCCGCTATTATATAGTGCTTAGAACTATTATACCTCACCTATAAGGAGTGTTATTTTTAGCTTAATAGCAATACGGAGAGTTTCTCCTTCCGTATCTTGCCCTAGTTATAGCTAGAAGAGTTCCGTAACTAGGGCTTTTCTTTTTTTAGATTTTTAGTGCGGTTATTACCCTACTTATTTTTCTAATAGGATCTGCCTTTAGAGTTTTCTCTTAACTTCTTAAAGTATTCCTATAAAGGTGCCAGATAAGTATTAGGTTAACCCTAGGAGTCTTTCCCATTATTTAAGGTTCCTAACTTTAACCCTTTTAAAGTTCTCTTTAAGAACGGCTTCTTTAAAGGTTAGGTCTGTCCTATATTACTACTAGAGTGCCTATACTTCTAGTAACCCCCTAGCTTCTTACTAGAAGAGGTCTAGTTCCTTACTATATCTTTAGCGTTTAGAACTGCTTATTTAAAATCTATATATATAGTAATCCGCAATAGGGCTCCTACGCGCTTTATTTTGTTATAAATTACTAGCTTAATTCTAGCCTAGATAAACCCAATCTTCTCCTTTTTATAGATGCTACCATCCTTATTTTTAAAGAGCTCTAGATCTATTTACTAAATATAAGTTTCTATAAAGTTTATAAACTGGCGGAAGTTATAGCGGTCCAGCTATATCCTATTCTAGAATAGCTCTATATTATTATATTATACGACATATAGATCTTAAGTCTATTTTTTTTAGGAAGGTTTACAGCTGTAGCTATATAGTAATTTGCTCTTTATTAAGCTAATTAAGTGCGATCTAGTTTAGTAATCGGTTTTTAATCTTACTAATAATCCAATATATACGCTCTTTAGTATTATCTCGTATTATTAGTATCTTAAAGAAGTTATCTACCTTATAAACCCAATCGTCCAACTACTAGGCGTTGGGTCTATAGCGGAGTTCTAGATTACTAAAGGCCTTAGCTAATTAGTTTATATCCTTTTTCCATTTATAGCGTAAATAACTCTCTAAGTCTTTTATACCTCCTTAGGTAAGTACTAAGTAGCTTCTAAAAAGCCCTTAGCCTTAACTAAGTTATAAAAGAATTTACCTAGCTTAGATTAGACCCTACCAGATCTAGATTTACCTTTAAAGGGTTCTAATATATTTATTAGTGGCTTCCTCCCGTATAGCTTCTAAGAGCCTTATAATAGCTTTCCAATATCTATTTTAAAAGAGATTGGTATGGGGCTCTTAATCTTCCAAACTTAGGCCTAGGGAGGCTCCTGCTGTTAGATAGTTTATATAGAGCTATTTATTAATAAAATAGGTTGATTAATTGATAATCTTGATCGTGTCTTGATGGTTGCTTAACCTAGGGCCCCTAGGCTTAGACGAAGATATTTATAATACACGTAACCCATATACGTAACTCGTGCACGTCCTACGCCACAGAGAATACAGATTATCTAACACACCCCCTTAGCTCCGACCCAGTTAAGGACGGGGCTAATTACCTTCTTATGTCCGTCAATGCGTTAATTAAGCTGTAATCTTATCTAAATCCTTCCATCTCGCTTTAATCTTCTCCCTTAGGTCCTCTAATTACTTCTCCTTATTTAGCTGCTCCTTAATATCTACTATTTTAATTATATTAACGAAGCTTTAAAACCTCTACTTGGGTAGGGCCTTTATAAATCTATTAGCAATTATCTCCTTTATCACTATCTATTAAAATTATACTTGTCTTATTGCGTATTCCTAACATAGCTAGTATTAATAGATATTAACGTGTTAGAGCTTTATAATTAGCTTTACTGTGTCTTTTATAATTAGTTAAAGTATCTAGGTATTATCGCATTTAATAATTAAGGGCTTATTTAGCTGTAATATTATTACTTTAAACAGCCTACTAATAAAGATAGCTTCCTTTACTGTCTATAATAAGGCTAACAGCTTAGCTTCTATACTCGATTGTTACGGACGCTTTAAGTACGATATTACGACTACTTGGAGAGGAGTTAGAAGAAGCTAGTTGGTTAATATAGGCACGGTCTAGGATAGATCCAGTAGAACTATATGACGAGGAATAGTAACTAAGTCACGTGATGTGATCTATATAATCTGTGTAATCTATATAATCCGCAATAGAGTAGATAGAGTACACGTACCTTATGTATAAAAAGGGTTTCCTAGGAGTACGGTTATATATTTAAAGGACCACAGTCCCTACTCTAGATAGTTCTTTCCTTGTAGTAATTCTTAGAATATAATTAGAGTTAATCTGTTAGGCAACCACTCCACTAGTTATTATTACGTTATTAACTTACTTATAATACCTATATACTTAGCCCAATAATAAGCCTATCGTAATACTTACTACAAGGTTCCGTTACACAATTACTACCTAGTTACGGTTTTAATAAGTTAAATAATATGCCACTAAAAGCAGCCACTATAACGCTATTAACGGCGGCAACTACTTTAAGGTTAGGAGGTAATACTAGTATAGTAGATACTAACTTACAATAACCTGTAACGGTTAGATAACTATAAGAGATAGTTAACTAGTTAATAGAGAATAATGCGATACTTAAATAAAGGATTAACGGGATAGGCGCAGTAAAGGTTAAGTTACTATTAATTAAAAGATTCTTAGGAGAGAGATTAAAGCTTAATGGATTTCTTATATAAATACATTTTAAGGTTATATAAGAAGGAGCAAAGCTAGTAATACCTATAGATTAAATAGCTTACGCGGGATTATTCCTATTAGGAAGAGCACTTAAATAGTTTAAGCTTTACCTTATAGAAATATAAGTAAATGGAATAACAACTACTAACTAAGAGGTGCGGTTTACGTTCTTAAGTTGGAATAGATTTATAGAGCGACTTATATAAATATTTAGAGACCTAAAGGTAGTAACTATAGCGGAAAAAAAACTCTAAGATATTATGTAATAAACCTTAGCAATTAAGTATATAACATAGTTCTAAACGCTAGCTATATAAGTTAAGTGGAATAATAGGGTGCTTATAGTACAGTATAAATAAAGACTTAAGGCTAAAGTTTAGGATGTAATTATTCTAATGGAAGATATAGATACCCTAAGGGAACTAATAGATTAAGCGATAAAGATTAATAATAGGATCTTCTAAAGGGAATAGACTAAGAGAGGTTAGGACAAAGTTTTATAGTTATATAAGGCGCAGAGTATACAACGATAAAAGCTAAGTTAGAAATTATGATATGGCGCAGAGCTAATAGACCTAAGTGGTACTAAAGAAGCCTATAAGAGATGGAGTAAGAAATTATAGAAATCTAGAGGTTAAGGATCTAGTAATTATAGGACTAAAGAGCATAGGCTAAACTAGGGATCTTAGTAGCAGAAGACGTTTAGGCGAACTCTATAGCAAAGTTAATAGTTTAAAGACGGAGCTTATATAAATTGCGGGAAATAAGGTTATTTTATAAGGGATTATAAAGATAGTTAGAGTCACTATATAATAAAGGAAACCTAACTAGTAGAAGATATATATGTATAGAGGGATAATAGTATACTGTAAGGAACAAAAGAGTGTTTAATTAAAAGTTTTGCGTTTTATTATAATAACATATACCGAATTTATAAAGACGCTAAGTATAGCGTAAGCTATTGGCTATAAGAGCTAGAGTTAAAAGGACTTAGAGGAACTAAAGAGTTAGATAAAGAATAAGATTAACTCTATAAGCTGGATTAAGATATTATAGTAACGTACGGATAATAATTAGTAATAATAATAATAGAGTTAGAGTACTTATTAATTAATAGCGATAAGGATAGTAAAGGAACTAACTAGGGGTATCTAAACCTTAATAACGTAATTATAAAAATAGAGACTGGGACCGCTATAGAGTAAGGTTTAGTAACGGGTATTATAACACCGTTAGATATGGTATTTATCGCTTTATAAGACGGAAGGAGTAATATCTAAAGAGGATTAAGTAAGTAGATAACTGCTAGTGCTAGCTTACTACTTAATAAAGGCAAAAGGCTAAAGGCTTAAGATTCTTAAGATGAGATAAGAGAGATTTAAGATTCCGTAGATAGGATAAGGACAGCTTAAGGACCTATAATGGACGAAAACCGATAGAGCAGAGTAGTAGCTTAGTTTAGAAATATATAAATGAGCTCAGGATAAGAGTTCCTAAAGGCATTAGATTCTTAGGACGAGATAAATAAGATTTAAGACTCTTAAAATAAGATAAGAATACTATAGATGCCTAGTTAAACTAAGGCGGGAGCTAAGCTTAAGTTAGAAGTAAGCTTAGGATTAAAGAATCTAAGGGATTAAGAATTTAGAGTATAAATAAAGATACCTATAGGTAAGAGGCAAGGAGCTTCTTTATAGATTAGAGAATCTATAATATAAATAGTAGTTAAATTAGGAGACAGATATATGGACCTAGAGGACTTACTAGGGGAATATAGTGTTTAGCCTAAAGATCAAAAAGTCGATACTAAGATTAAGAAGTGTAATGACTTTAAGGATCTACTTATAAGACGTAAAAGAAAAGAAACTATAGAGGAATTTAGAGTAAGAATTACCTTATAGCAAGAATAGAAACTAAATAAGAGATTTAGTATATTAGGATGTATAAGGGACAGAGCACCTATATAAAAGGTCACTAATAGGCCTAGAGTAGGTATACTAAGAGCTAAGTAGCTTACTAAATTGGAATAAGAAGAGGATCTAGGGATTCTAATTAGGTTTAAGGAACGATATATAAAGGGCTATTATAATGTAGTAATAAGAAAATACTTTTTTACGGACGAGCCGTATATACTTAAAGGGTTGTACTAAAAGTGGTATAGATAACGATATAATAATAAGTAGGAAGATTTCTATATATGGTTAGATAAGAAAGTTATCTAAGACCACCTAATTATAGAAAAGGCTATAACTTATATTAAAGGGGCCTTAATTATAACGTTAAAAGATCTAGAGGAGTAATTAAAGGACTAGAGAAGCAAAAGGTAAATCTTAGTACCTATAAATAAAGTTACAACGCTCAGATTAATATAAAAAAGGTTTAAACTTAAAGATAAAGACAAGCTAAGAGTTAACCTAAGACATTAAGCATATTATATACTATTGTAGATAGTATACGTGGATAATATATATAATATATATAGAGCACCTAAAAACAAAAATCGAAAGTATTTAATAAGAATGTATTAGATAACGGATAAGGCGAAATATTAAAACGCTAAGTATATATATAGTTAGCACCTAGTAGAAGTTTAAGAATAAAGGGACTTAATACTTTAGCCAGGAAGATTTCTTACAGAAGAATGCCTAGATAGACGATAGTAGTGGGAATATTTAGAAAATACCTATTTATAGTATATTAAAGATAAAAAGCGAACTAAGTATTAGCTTAAGTTAGACTAAGTATAAATAGGATTAAGTAGCTAATAGTTAGGAAAAGTAGAGGCCTATAGAATTAGAGGGAACTAGCAGTAAAGCCTTAGACCCTT
>Ga0307515_10010830_pt1 | contig 17396 bp, 21 predicted proteins | sample 17_EM_MG_FD_194513 | JGI IMG/M metagenome (GOLD analysis project Ga0307515, IMG submission 194513) | Populus trichocarpa ectomycorrhiza microbial communities from riparian zone in the Pacific Northwest, United States - 17_EM | ecosystem: Host-associated > Plants > Roots > Unclassified | place...
CGAGTCAGGGAGAGGCTACAGTGTGGATTTGGCAAGTAGATACAACAGTAAAAGCGCTGCCTCGGCTACATCCAGCTACTACTACACTACGCTTTAAATTTCACCCCCAGATTTTCTGCGGCCGCTAACACGGCCATTAGGCCGGATCCTGTGATATCTGTATCAGCAGCGATACCCCACGTACTGACTTTTTTCGGCTTCTTCTCAACCTCGACCTCGTGAACCAGCTCGACGTAAGAGACAGCCTTCACCTCAGTACCCTCTCCTATGGCGTGTTCTGAGTACTCGCGGATCGAGAGCGTGCCTGTTTCGATGCGAGAGTGAATGGCAGATAAAAAGGCGGAGAGCGGGCCGTTTCCTTCTCCCGAAACGGGGACCTGTTTCTCCTCCACTTCAAGGACACCACTAAAAGCTTTCCGTGTCCCGTTCCCGACCCCATCCACCCTGAACGTCTGGATAGAATATCGTCCAACGGGACCACCGTATTTGTACGTTTCCTTGAAAAGCTCGATAAGATTCGTGTAGGTCACCTCCCCGTCTGAATTTTCGGCCGTTCGTTGGACAACCTCGAAGAAAGAAGCTTGCAAGCGACGGGGGAGCTCCAGTTGCAGGGCGTTCAGAATGACGGCAGTGATGTCCGATTGTCCAGACGAGGCACCAAACCCAACACTGAGTTTGAGTTCGGGAAGGACACGATCTCCAATGGCGTTATTAACCGCGCTAAGGACGGCTCGTAGACCAGACCCAGCGATGTCCGAGTCCACTCCAACACCCCACCAAGATTCGTTCGTAGACCGCGGTCCAGGGGGGACGAGCTCGACGTAGGAGGCGGCTTTCGCCGTCTGTCCCTCGCCAAGGGTGTGCTCGCTGTAGTTCTTGATCGAATAGTCGATCTTCAGGTGGGTTTTGAGGGCAATGAGGAGGGCAGATAAAGGACCATTTCCGTAACCACGGAGGATTCGAAGGGTGCCATCCACATAGACAGTTCCATCGAACCTACGTCTCTCCTCTCCACCCTCATCCGTGTCAGGATCAACCACCGACTCGGACATCAGACGGAAAGATTTCAGCACCAATCGGCCTTGGTAACTTCCACCACCGTAATGGTAGGTCTGCCTGAACGCAGATGTGATGTCCCCGATGGCGACCTCCCGGGCTTCCCGATCCGCGATTGTCTGAATGACCGAGTAGAATGCGATCTGCATCCTGCGCGGCATATCCAGACCCAGGTGTTGTTTGACGAGGTAGGCGATGCCACCTTTGCCGGATTGAGAGTTGACTCGGATGACGGCTTCATAACTGCAGCCCAAGTCGGCTGGGTCGATAGGCAAATAAGGAATATCCCAGATTTCCTTCTCCCCAGTCGATTCTGCCTCCTTCCACCGGACGGCTTGGGCTTCGAAGCCCTTTTTGATAGCGTCTTGATGTGAGCCGGAGAAGGCAGTGAAGACGAGCTCTCCAGCGTAAGGGTGACGAGGGTGGATGGGAATGTCATTGCACTTCGTCACGACGTCAATGACGGCATCAAGATCGGAGAAGTCGACTTCTGGGTGGATGCCTTGGGTATAGAGGTTCAGGGCAAGGTTCACCAAATCGACGTTGCCAGTCCGCTCCCCGTTGCCGAACAAACAACCTTCAACGCGGTCAGCACCGGCGAGCTGCGCAAGCTCGGCAGCCGCGATTCCAGTCCCTGAGAAGAAGGTCAATGTGATTGATATTTGGAAACGCTGATCGAAGCTACCTCTGTCATTGTGAGGGTGGAGGCTGATGAAAATCTTCTCCCTCTCCGAGATTTTGGAGCAGAAGTTCTCGATCTATACTCCATGAGACACGAAGTTCGGTCGCAGCCTGGGTTATGAACGTACCAGGTCCGCGTAATGGTTAGGGGGTCCAATTTCCACAGTAGCAGGAAGGTTGAAGATGATACGATCGTCATGAGCCGGCCCTGCCCTCGCCCAAGCCGTTTTCACAGCCTCACAGATCTGAATAGCAAAGTCCGGCTCCGTCTGCGAGAAAGTCTCCGGACTGTACTCGTATCGGAATTGCGTTCCGAATTGAGCGGTACACTCGTCGGTCAACTGACGGACGAGTTTCGTGTGCTCGATAGCCAACTCAACGGTCTCTTCTTGCGAGTTCCTGAAAACGACCTGGCGGAAAGTCGGGCAAGTGGCATTGTACATGTGCAGAATCGCTTTCTTGCAGCCGGACACGGATTCAATGGTCCGCCTGATCAAATCTTCGCGGGCCGGCGTCAAGACCTGGATGGATGCGGTTTGCACCGGTGAGCTCATAAACTGACCAGGGTCGGCGCGGACATTACCTGTATCCAGACGTCTTCTGGAATCATGTCCTTTTCAATCAACAATCGGACAAAACCAAAATCCGTGTCGCTCGCAGCAGGGTATGCGACCTCGATCTCCTTGAAACCACATTTAACGAGAGTCTGGAAGAAAATGGTCTTCTGTTCAATCGTCATTGGGTTTGTGAGGGCCTGGTTTCCATCTCGCAAGTCTGTGGACAGCCAGATCGGAGGTTTTGAGAGGATCTTTGACGGCCACTGCCGGTTTTTGAGGTCCAAGGGAGTGTAAGGCTTGTATCTTTGTGACGGATCAGCGCTGCAGAGAAGTGGGTGAGCTTCGGGGACGGTGAGCGACGAAGCCAGCAAAGGGGTACGGACAGCATCGGCATGGTGGGTTCTTGGGGTCTTACATGCAAGCAACAGGCTAGCTTTTATAAAGTCGGAAATTTGACTGGACAAGCCCCGTCACCGAGTCACAAGTTTCAGGTGCCCAGATGGGTTGCAAGCACTACACGCCAGGTTTCAAGAATCCATTACGTCGAAAAGGCTACCGGTACTGAGGTCAGGTGAACTACAACTAAAAGGAATCATCAGAACTTGAACTCCTTCTCCTTCGCCTCGCGTCGTCGCTCCATCTTCTGCTTCTTCTTCGCCATCTCGGACGCAACCATGTCCGAGAAGTCCTCCCGGCTACCGGGGACTCCAGCAGAACCACGGCTCTGAGCATCGTACCTCCGTCGAAGCTCTTCTTCCGTTATGCCCTCGAGCTCACCTGCGTCGATCGACATATCGACTCCGTTGGCCTTCCGCTGAGAATGGGGAGGATATCGGATCAGTTCTGTTGCCAAATTCACATTTGTCAGGGACACTCACCTTCGTACCGCGTTCTTCGCCAAGTACTGGAAGATTTTGTGCAGCACCAGAGACGCCGGTGATGTCGTACGCACGATCGCTTCCCATAAGACCGCGAACTGACGTTTGCAGCTCTGGCACGACCTGGTATAACGAGCGAGATGACGAGTCCCCAACATCCGAAACCCTTGATGCGTTCTTGCGCAACTCCAAGAAGTCCGGAGTCTCGAGGCCACCGGCAACGGTCGAGACGACAGATGCCATGCCTGAAGGTGTCTCCAACCCCGACGGTGTCTGAAGTCCATCCGCCTGGGTCTCAGCTGCCTCTTCTTCCTCTTCTTCTTCCTCTTCCTCGCTCTCCTCCTCCTCTTCCTCTGTAAAGCAGAGCCCGGTCAGTCCATTGACCTCCGTGGCGGGAGTAGAACTTACCATCTGGTTCGAGCTCTCCCCACGGGGTTTTGTCCACAGGTTCGCCAAGCTGTTTTGAAAATTTTCAAGCCTAGTATACCTAGTGCCCAGGATAACTTACATCGGCATCGTTCGCTTTCGGAAGCACACCAAAGACGTCACCGTACAACGGGCGATTGTACTCGTCCAACGGAGGTTTACCCCAACCTCCAGGGTGGAAACCCCACTGAGCACTGTGGCCGGCGTCAATTTTAACGTATGAAAGACCTGGCACTGGGCGTACCCTTCGGGGATGGGGGCATTCAGACCGGGTATCCGTAATGTGGGGTAACTCGGTGGCGGTCCAAATCTTTGCATACTGATCAACCATGGTGGTGGAGCGAGAGGCGGGATTGACAGCGCCTCTACAAGCTCGGGGGATAATTCGCCAGGTCGTTTATGCTTTAACTGTGTCTCGAATTCCTTGCCTTCGTAATACCTACAGGTCAGAACAGATGTTAGCTGAACGACAACAAAAAATAAGAGGGACGTACAGTTCACCGAATCCGGCGACAGTCGGTTTGGTCATGAACTTGAAGAACGCGTCGTGAAGTTTCTGGTAATCGATGTCGACCTTCCCCATCTTCGGCTGAACCCTTTCACGAGTCTTCGCCTTGAGAGACATGTTGGCTTCCTTCTCTTTGATCGCGTCTCTCATGGTCGCAATACCGGTATCCGCGATGTAAGAGGGGAGTTGAAAAGGCGGCTTCTCGATACCTCGCTTTCCCTGAAGGTAGTCACGTTTGGCACTCCAGTGAGCGGGGATGGGCACAGTGTTTCTGTAACTTTTGAGGTGAAGTAGAAGCCGAGGGTCCGAAGCCGTCACGTCTGTCCATTCGACTGCCTCAGGTTTCTTGACGAGCTGCTTCAATTCAGCTACGGTCAAACGGTTAAGTTTCCTCGCCTTCTTTTTCGACAGTGGTTTCTTCTCCCCCTCCGCGTCTGAGTCTCCTTCGGAAGCCATATCATCGTCAGAGTAGATAATCTCTCCCTTGGAAGGACCTTCGCTTTTAACGCCCTGAATGAGATCCAAAGTTTTCACATCGATGAGTCCACGGTCACTTGGGGAAGATAGCGAGAATCGACGCACTGAAGTAGCTTCGGGAGGTTGCTGGAAACGAGCAAGTACGTCGGCGAACTCTTCAAATCCAGAGCCCTTTATATCCAACTGTTCAAATACGTACTCGACATCGTTAGGTGCCTCCTCAGACACCGGGGTCGGTTTCTCAGCTAGCGTGTCTTCCTGCTCGTAGGGCAAGAAAGCTCAGTATTTAAGTTGGAAAGTGTGGCGAACGGATGCGACGCACGGGTTGAGCCTTTTGCTCCGCCTTCTTCGCCTTCAGCTTCGCCCTGCGCTGCTGATTTTTCGATTTGAAGGCCTTTCCATTCACGTCACCGGTTTCCGCAATGCCGTTCGCTAGTTGCGACGGTAAGACTTGAGTGGCCATGAGGAGGTCGGATGGGAAGACGGTGGTCGGGTGCAAACCGGGAGGGTTTGTTTCGGCTTTTCCGGCGACGACCACCCACAAAATTCGCGCATAATGGCGTGTTTAACATCTTTCTCGAAACAGTTCTTCGACAATTACTTCTTTTTCCTACAGGATGTCGCAGCCTGAACACCCTAGTTCCCAATCAGCTGCCGAATGGCGTATCAATGAGGTTCTGTGCGCGACTGTCCTTTTTGGCGAGTCCTTGAGATGCCCAAACCTTCTCCCAAGGTAACTGACGGCCATGCGTTTATACTGTTAGAACTACGTGGGTACCTCAAAGCACTCTGTTGTCGCCAACCTGAATGACTCCACTCTGCAGCTTTCGAAACATCTACATACGACCTCGGAATAAGTACATCCTCCCAAGAACAATCAGTCGAATTTAAGAACGCATCATGTGTGATTGGGGACCCGAAAGCAGTGGGAACCAGGGTAGAATAAATAACGAATGCTAAATTAGTCCAAGAGAGTGTGCGGAGGCTGGCCGACGAGACTTGATGAACTTCCAATGGAGAGGAAACTAAGACCCGTCACAGGAATGAGGAAAAAACGTTTAACGTGAGAGAGATAAAGAGCAAGTAGAAAGAAGCATTGACACTCGAAAGGAATCAAGAACCGAGAAGAGACCAGGAACGGGGGGAAGCAGGTACTACATGTGCTGAGGATCTGGGGGTCATACGTTCACGCGTATTGCTGAAAACAAAACAGCAGCGAAGGAAGTTTGGAGGACGGGTATACGCAAGAGAAGTTCATACAGAAGGAAACAGCTCAAACCGAAGCTCGCGTCAAGATTCGTGGCTATACGCGTTCCCGTTCCCGTTCCCGTTCCCATTCGTGGTCTGCCCGTTCAAAGAGAAGTCAGACTTCCCCTGCGACCCCACGGCCCCAGTGCGTAGGTCAAGATACTTTGAATGCGTACGGGTATCCTCCTCTTTTGTCTGAATGATATAATCAACGGGGGGTCGGGGTTTCAGTGGTGGCGGGGTAGGGAGGGTGTTGTTCAGGTTGACATTGCTGAAAGCGGAAGTTGGGGTTTGAATCCGTTGGGACTGGAGGGGAGGGGAGGCCACCTGGTCCCGAGCTTCGAATTGTGCCTTCAATTGCGCCTTTTCCTCCGCAGCAGTCAACGGACGTCCTGTACTGGGGGGCGATACAGGAGTATTGTTTGCATAACTCGCTGCAAGTTGCGCCTTCTCCTCTGCAGCGGTCAGGGGGCGCCCAGTGGTGTTAGTCTGGATAGGGGGGGAAAACGGAATGGGGGGCAGAGCAGAGCCGCTACGTGAGGGAGGAGCCCGGCCGTTCTGGTTCCGGGCCTGTCGTGGTGCATTTTCAGCTTCGTACTTCTTCCTCAGCATCTCCTTCTCGGCCAACGCGTTCATAGGAACGGGCGGGTTGTTCAAAGGCGGTGGGGGAGGAGAGTTGCTCTGTGGGGGTGTGGGAACTTGCTGGGGGTGTGGTGAGATGATCTGGAGAGGTTGGGGGGATGGCATATACACAGGTGACGGACTGGAGGGGGGAGTCGTATTCGCAGCTGCGTCCTGAGCTTCATAATGCCTCCTCAAGCGTTCCTTCTCCGACAGTATGGGATGTTGAGATCCTGAAGTAAACGCAGGAGGATCATCTTGTCTGCTGGGGAACGAAGGGGGTCGTTGCAAGTCAGAGGGTTGCGAAATCGTTCCAGAGTTAGGTGTATTAGAGGGATAGAGAGCGTCATAAGATATGGGTTCCGCTTGCACATAATCTTCTCCTTGATTACGAGAGGCAGCAGCTTTGGCGTCATAATATCGTTGTACCATCTCCTTCTCGGTCTGGGGAGGAGGATACTGGGGTGTCGCGTTAGTTCCTTCAGGAGAGGCATCTGTTCGGGTGTTTTGCGGCTCGCGTCGTATCGAGAGCATGGCGTCAGAATATAAGGCGGCTCCAACCGACATGGGTTGTGTAGTCGTTTCTGGGGGTGGAGAGTAGGCAAGCCCTTGTGTCCTCCTCGCAGTAGCCTGGGCTTGGTCATACAATCGTTGCTTCTCTTGTTCTGCGGTACTCCAAGACGGCAGCTGAGCGCTGGGACCCACTAAAACTGGACCCGCATCGACATGTCCAACAGGCTGAACCAGAGTCAACGATACGATCGCGAATCCCAGGATCAAAACATACCTGTTGAAGCGGTGGACTCGGCTCAGGGGGAGGTATCGATTGGACACCTTGTACCTGTTCAACACGAGCCACGGCATTCTCGTATAACCGTTTCTTCTCCTCTTCAGCACTGAGCCACTGTTGTTGTTGGGGCGAAAATCGAGGGGGTGAAGCCGGTTTGGACGGGGACGTTGGCTTGGAATTGGTCGGGGACTCTTCTGGGATATCATCACCTATGTTCGTGACCAACAATCGATTACGTCCGCTACTGGAGCCTGGACGGTTACCGCTGGAGCCTGGACGATTACTGCTCGAACCTGGACGTCCTCCACCACTCGAACCAGGTCGCCCACTGCTGGAACTTCCCGTCCTAGGATCGACGTAACGGCTGGGGATGGTGCTCGTGGGGAGTGTACCACCAGATACGGTGTTGAAAGTGTTACTTCCATCCCCGTAGCCAAGTTCGTCTGCCTTGATGCCGCCGTTGGCGATATATCCATTGGCGGGTTGCGTAGGGGCAGTGTTGAATTGAGCTGGCCTGTCTTGGCGATCTTCACTTGGACGACGGTTGTATGAGGTCGAAGTGAGAACCGGTTGCGTCGGTCGAGGCTGAACCTGTTGGCCTGAAACCAAAGAGAGGTTTTGTACGGGGCCTATTCGCCTTCACGGGGAGTCAGCAAATCCGCAAAACGAGGACGGTCAAGAGCGCCCCACCTTGCCGCTTCTATGGATACAGTCCTTTACAAGGTAAGCCGCACGATTCAGTTCAGGAGACAGAACAAGGTCAAGAAAACACTTACTTGGGCCAATTCGAAACCACAACAGGCAAATCAAGAGTGATCGGCAATCCACTACCCATCAAAGCCTTCACACTGAGAAGATAAGTGATATCGATGTGTCGTGCGGCATTGATTGTGGCGGAAGTGTGGTACATAGGCACAGTGCACGTAAGTTCTGCTTTATGCTGGGTGCTGCCGTGGAGGGTCACGTTGATGGGTACTTTTTGTTCAGCGATGGTGGCCGCTTTGACTTGAGGGGCACCCTTCCTGCTTCCAGCACCTGGTCCGGTACGGAATACGGTAGATTCACGGAGGGTAAACTCAAACCCGCGCAAGAGGATAGTGTTGAGGTTATCGGCTTTGATGGTCGCGTTGACTGATATCCGATCACCGGGGCCGTAGCACGTTTGGCCACGTTGAATGGAGAGGGTGACGCCATCCTGAACAATGTTACGGGTCTCTGGCTGGGAGTAGATAGGCCACGTCGAATGAAGTTCGTGTTTGTCAATGATGATTTGAGAGGCGGTCGAAACGATGGTGGATTTGTCGCGTCGGAAGAATCCTCTAGAAACGCCAGATGAACATGTGACTGCGAGTTAAGGCGGAAGCTGCGCACCTTTTGCCTTTGATACAAACCATAGCAATCAACTCGTACTTGATACCGGCTGTAATTGCAATGAGCAACTGAATGCGGGGAGATTGTGAGTCGGAACCTGCCTCCTTTCTCGAGAGCGATTGTTGGGGGTAGAGATTCAGGGATTCGAATATAGAATGGGAAGTCTTGCTGCATCGTCGTTGAGAAAACCGGGAATAGATAGGACGTGAAGGGGAAAAAAGTGGGACAAACCGGTCGTAAAATTCCATATTCTCCATCCGGTCCGGTCCAGAGGTTGACAGGACTCTGCCCGACGTAGTCGAAGAAGGTCCCCGCCTGACCACCGCCAGGAAGGACTTCGACCTTCCTGAGCTCGATCCTGACCCATTTGGCCTTTACACCCTGCTGACCGGCGCGAACTTCGATGGCCTGTTCGGTGAGGGAGAACCCAAGTCAGGCTAAGTAGAGGTATGGATGAAAACGATAGCGGAAGAGGATCTGACCCCTTTGACGGCGGCCTGGGGCCTATCAGCGCCGGGTGGAATGCCAGGGTAACCTTTTTGAAGGGAGGTGAGAATTCCGTCGGAGAGGGTTGGCGGGGTCGTATCTCCACTGACCTTGGACGAAGTCGACGTTAGGAGGTGGGCGTAACGTGCTAGTACGACAAGGTGAATAAATCGGACAAATTTATTGAGGTACCTCGGACTTACAGTGTTGCCTGCGACATCCAGGACAAGGATGGGGGAGGAGGCGAAGGGAGCTAAACCTGACCTTGCAGCGTGGGGCGGCAGTGTTCGCGTGCAGAATCCAGATCGTCCACCAGTGACTAAGTCAGTCCTTTGATCCGTGACAGGCACTGTCACACCTGGTCACACTAGCGCTTTTCCAGCTTCACCCATTCCGGATCGCCCTGCTTGCCGTGGCCCGGCTGAACGCCGCGGCAAGTGGATGGTTATTGCGGTTCCGCGGGGGCAAATTACAAAAGGCCTGCACACAACTGACTGGGCTTACAGATTACAGAGCGCTCAGATATACGTTTCATATACGAACTAAACTTCACGAAAAGTGTGCGAAAACACCGGAGTGATTTCGTTATCCTGCCATTCTCGGAGGACGGAACGAAATTAACTTAGCAAAATACCCGACACTCGTGCTATGAGTTCTGCTTCCGCCCACTCGTGCAACATCTTCGGCCGCTGAGCACTGAGATGGTGAGCGGTCGTGAGCGATCCTGCATATCGTGCCGCCTAAGTGAGACAGGTAACTTTTACATGGCAGTCCTGTCTGCGATTGCGTGGAGATAGGGTCCGATGGCGATGATACTTAGCACAGGATCACCATTTCCTCTGTCCATACTTTTTCCTCCAGCGTCAACCCAGTTCATTCTAGAGCGCCCAAGTGACCCATCGTGGCATTTTCTCATCGGCGAATCGATGAAAGAGCGGCCATGATGACCACTTGATTCATTTCGAAACTTTTCGTTGCCTTTCCATCCCTTCCGATTGAACGGGCAACCTTGCGAAGCTACAAAGCGACCAAACCTGACACCCAACGCTTGCAAATCCAAACAGTTACCCCAACCGCTTCGTCTTAGTACCGCGGTCCGACGGCGATGGCGATTTAAGCACAACCACGGATGTATATATCTGTTAAACAACAAGTGTACAGAGGTCCATATGTCAAGAATAGAGTGTCCTTGGGGGGGTTGGATCCGTCGGGGCTATCGTTCATTGTGGGTAGTCTGATGCTATTACAACCACCTGCGCAGGAAATTTGACCGCCTGGCAATGGTCGTGTTTCCGTCCAGGACGGGGAAGAGAACATTTGTATCATCGATTGGGCACTGAATACTGCGTCCCTCTGGGAGCTAAAAGTCGTAAAAACCGATCAGCATGAATACACAGTCAAAGCATAAGAAGGACAAGACCAACCTTGGAGTTTGCAAAGTAATTGCTCACAACGCCCATAGTGCAAGCAGAGACCTGAGCGAGGGTCGAATGACCGAGACCAAGTTGCTCGAGCAGGAAAGCGTTATCACCAAGCATGTTCGCGGCTTTTTGCACACCCGCGAACGGCGTGACAGGGTCAGTCTGGGTATTGTGGTCATCAGGCCATACTGCATTCTAGTTCAAGTTCGGGGGTGGAATGCACGTACGGTGGATCCCATGACCAGAACTGGGTTCTTGAGCTCCTTGGGGCTGAATGGGGGAAGCCGTTCAACAGAACGGACCGGCCATTTATACGATATGTAACTGGGGAGGCTGCCGTCAGAATATATCCACAGAGAAAACTTCCTTTTTGCGCGTACCCAAGAGTCCAGACAGTTCCGACTTGATTCGGGGCAGGTAAGTAAGTACGAAGACGAATAGATATGAGTGAATAGTGTAAACTTACATGTGGGGGTGACCTCGCGAGTGTTATTCACAATGAGATCAAACACGTCCGTGATTGTCGTCTCGTCATCGTTGAAGTTGTCCGCTCCAGAGATGGCTGCTAGCGCATGAGAGGTCAAGTTCCGGGAGGAAGGGTCGCCGTTCAGGATGGCCTCAAAGGCTGGGTCGTCAATAGCGACTTCCTCGGAAGGTACACTGTATTTGGCACCTCCGTCAACGGTGACATTGTGAGCTTTGGAAGCTTGTAGAACGAAGGCCACGAATTTGTAAACCAAGGTGTTCACATTCTCGCTCCAAGTCGACGGGGCGTACAAAATCCCCAGTATCCCACCTATTGTGGAATCAGCAACCGATCCTCAGTCGAGCGAAAGCTGGGGACGTACTCCTCATGAAGCTGGGGGTGAAGGGAACTTCAACTCCATCACGATAGAGCTGGAGGGCCACCTAAAGTGGAAACTGAGTCAGTTGGATCGCCCAATCTGGATAAGGAGTTGACTACATCATGGGCATAGTCCAAAAGAGCCTTCACATCGTCTCCGCTGGCGTTGTCGCCGGTAAATTCTATAAGTTTACAACCAGCTCTTCCCGCCGCAGCGCAAGCATCCGTAAGGTTGGAGTATATCTTCTCGGAATCCACAAGAGAAGGACGCGGCCACTGGTGCTATAGGTGAGAAGAGGTTTCTACCACAACAGCATTGAAAATACCTTGTACGATATCCAGATGTCCGGGTCCACTGCGCCATCCAAGATCACATGCCCGGCGCGCTAAATAGACTTAGCACGCAACATTTGACATTTGAGCCTGGTCAAGCATACCTCGGGGAACACTAGAACCAGATTTTAATCAAATGATACAACCGAATAGGTTGGAGGAACCCACTGTTAACGAAATTGAATCCAAGCACGGTGCCATAAGAGATCCCCCAATAGTCAATTGGTTCACCCTTCCCCACAAGCGCGTCTCCCAACGACAGAAGGTCCCGAATGGTGGAACTTGTACCGAGGTATTTCAAGTATGGCCCAACAGGACCGTTCTGGCAATGTCCTGCGAAGTCTTTGAACTTCCGTTCAGTCAGATCAACTTGCGAGTACAGTTCCTCGAGGTCTCGTTCGTTGAACTTTCCGGAGATAGTTTCGTTGATTTCGGCGGTCACCGTGTGCTTCCAGAACGCCTCGTCTTCCTCCGAAGAATCGAAACAAGTAACAACTCCAGGACTGGTGATAACACACAGTCAGCCAACCATATTGAAACCACGACGTGAACCTACGAGGTGTGAAACCCCACTCCACGAGGATCCCAGGAGACCAAGTCATAGGTACCCTGAAACCCTTCACTGAGTGTCGGACCGTATCCCTCGATGAACCCGATTCCCGAACCACCGGGTCCACCTGTAAACAGGGGATGTCAGCTGAACGCCACGGACAACGGATAAAAGTGGATCACCTGGATTGAAGAAGATGGTTCCCTGCTTTTCTGGAACAGTCGCAGCGTACTTGATCACTGCAAGGCGCGCCGTTCCAGCGGAGTTGTCGTGATAGTCCATAGGGACCTCGAGGAATCCGCATCGAAAGTTGGAGTCCGTGGAATTGACTTCAAAACTCGTACAATCACCCCAAAAAATCTCCAAGACATTCAGGAGGACAAACGAGGTAGGTGACATGGGGAGAAAACTCACAGTTGCATCGCTTGAAGATGTGGATGTGGGTGCAGCGACCACACGTTCTGCGAGTAAGAGAAGACCAAAGAAAGCTGTGAGACCACTGGGGTGGAACATCTCGTTGGTTGGGGTGCTTTCTATGCCTCCGGTTTGTATTTATACGCACCCTATGGTACTAGGCACAACAAGAGTGTTCATTGCATCACGCAGTCCGGCGCAAACGCACTCCACGCTTTCTTGTCACGAGAACAGCTGCGGATGTTGATTCAGCAATGCTGACGACTCATTCGTGAGCCAAGGCTTTTAGAGTGAGTGGTGAGGTCCGCGGCGCGGATGATCCAGTGCGCCGCCCCCCCTGCGATTTTTGGGAATGATCCCGATCGTCGGACACACCCTCTGTGGGCGCCCCACGGTGGACGGACCGATTGTATACACTGCCGCTCGAAGTCGTCGCCCAGGGGATCCAATGCCCGAATCAAACTCACATCCAGGGGCTCGACCCACTATCCTACCGTCGTCCACGTAAACCCGGGCTGTTTGTATATAAAATGCGGCTTGCAGGATGATGCCAATGCTGGGCTCGGCGCGGTTGGGAGCTCGCCCAGACCAACGGCAGCCCTGCCGTCCCCAGGATAAGATTTCACCCAAAAATAAATTCCAATCTTCAGCCTGTGTCGCTAGCAAACTCTCTGAAGCCTCTCTGGACGCCTCGGACCTGGAGCATCTTCCTCGCTCCCGACCACCACTCCACCCTCTCCGTTTCATACCACAGTCCCTCCCTTCTACACGCTGTGAACACCGCCCCGTTGTTCATGAACCGCGGGGTGGCCTGGCAGGAATCCTCGCCAACACCAATATGCGTATGTCTCTGCGTATGTCATCGAGAAAAAGGAACATTTTTCTTTCTGCATGACATAACCTGACCCTTATTGTTCCGATGGCCACTGTAACACAGTGAGGGAGTTTTCATTCTGGGGATGGGATGTACGCTGGGATGTGCCGAGGACTCAGGAATCCTGTCGTTGGCCAAACAACCACCCCGCCTATTTTGTCATCTTGGCGCAGGGATAGTCTGACAACTCAATCACTCAGGGTCGGGTTTGTTTACACCCCGCCGTCACAACCACGCGTACGATCCTCAGGACATCAGTCTCGAACGGTGGCGTACCCGAGCACCAAAAGCGCTCATTGCCAACGCGGTCATCGCAGTCAGCGCCTTCTCAAAGTGTTTCACAGCCGATGAATGATTTGGTGTTCGCCTTCTCGTCGAAATGATTCCCCGTGGTCGAACGGAGAAATATTGGCGACCAGTGGGCGTGCACGGTTGAGGACCGGGACGTCGAGCGGCGGTGACCGACGTACATTTACTGAGTAACATATGGTGGTAGCTATTGTGGTTGCGAAAGGAGTCTGTTCAATGTCTTGTGATCCATTCCCTCTCTTATCAGATATCTCTTTATGCGACACTCCCCCTTTTGGATTTTAAAGTTGCAACGCTGTGATTATCCCCGGGCAAGATCCGTTCCATACTCTCACCAGGTATGTATTCCAGATCATTAGCCGGGACGGCACGTAACATGCAACGTCCTACAGAAACTCCATTTTTGCATCTGCGACAAGTTGTCGTGCTTGTTCGGATCGATACTTGATTGAGCACGGGAAGGCCTCGGGATGTCTGTCACCAGAATCAATATCTTGGATCCAATCAAGCCGAAATCACAACATCCGCCTACCTGATTCCCCTGGACACAAACACCGGCGCAGGAGTGATTGTGTTCCCATCTCCATCCACCGCCTTCTCAATATTCATCGTTGCGATAACGTTTGCCATGAACGACCATACGCTCTCCTCCGCAAAAACTCTTCCAGGACAGATCCTTCGTCCGAACCCCCACACCGCTTCCACGTGCTCATTTGCCTGCTGGCTTGATGGGTGTGAGAATCGGTCTGGATTGAACACCTCCGGGTCGGGGTACACCTCCTCGTTTCGTGTCATGGCCCTGTGCAAATCATTTGACGCTGCATAAACTCCATGTGGGGAATCACTAACCAGACGTTAAAGAAAACACTTGAGCCTCCAGGCAAGAAGTAGCCGTCGTAGATATCGTCTTGGATCAGACGGTGTGGGACACCTTCGCTTCTTGAGCAGGTCTCGTCACCTTATAGAACGTGATGCTCACCCAATGGCACGGGGACACCCCACCTACCCGAAAAAAGGTTAAACCAAGATTTGTCGATGGTCGGGTGAACATACCGTAGGACCTCTTTCAACAGACAATTGATATACGGGAGGTTTTCTCGGTCACCGAGTTCTACCAGGCGATCCCCTCCTGTCCGTTCATCGATTTCCTTCTGAGCTTTCTTGTAGACGTCGGGATTCAACGTCATTGCGAGCAAGAATGCCCCGAGGGAAGATGCAGTCTGGCGCCTGGTTCTCAGTCATCGTCTAATCTGATATACGTCACTCTTACAGTATCGTATCCGGCTGGTTGGGTTGAGATCGAGGTGGTCCCAGTCAAGTAGGGGGTAACGTACCTGCATATAAGGCCCCAGATATGAGTTTGATATCTTCATAATCGAGCGCTTCTCCGAAGATGGTTCTCCCCTCCTTCATTCCCCCGAGGAGATCGCTGGTTAAGCTTTTGTGTGTTCCATTCGCCTAGGGATCGCGGAAGTCAGTCGGTTCCACACGATGGCCAGGCTACGCACCATCTGAGATTCTGCCCATTCAAGCGGTAAGCTGAAAAGCTTCTCGACAACCGTCCTGGTGTGAGCAGCGTGCTTCTGGTAGAACGAAAACGGCATCCACGTTGGCCAGTATTTTACTTCAATCTCCTTTAGCCCGGGTCATATGTGGAAAATGAGGGAGGGCCTACAGATTGGGATCAAGTCACAAATGGAGGATCCTGGTCCACCGTAACGAAATGACTCATGTGTCGCCTCGTGAGCAAGTTGAATGAACTTGTCGTTGATATTATGAGGGGTATAACCATATGTTATACCCAAGATCGTGAAAGCGGCTGTGGGCGGTGGACGTCAACGAGCCGCAAGTTCCTAGATAAAATGGTCTCACTAAACCTGTGCAGGCAGTGAGGTGAGATGGCTGGGCTAGATCGTGTGCTCAAAACTCCCACCGTCTGATATGGTCCGCGAAGTCCGCTGGTGTATCCCCAAGGTCAGTCAAGACCGTACATATTGCCTTGTTCCGCAACGAGAGGTATTCGTTCAAGTAACGAGTACCCATAGATTCTTGAGTAATTTGGCGGTGTTTCCGAAATTTAGGCCCGCCAGACAACTGGGACAGCACAGATCCCCATCCCATCCTGTATATCCAGATACGTGAACGGTAAACTCGAGGGGGGGGAGGGTGCACAGTGGTCTCACATTTCTGAGAACGTAACCAATCTTGGTCGGCCTGAATATATGCTACCACGTTTCTGGAGAAGGTCTTGGGCAGCGGTGAAAGAGTTAAGGACAATGAGAGGCTTTCCAAAGGTGGAGGCGTAGACGATAGGACCTTGGGATGCGGCATAAGTAAAGTTAAAGGAGCTCATCCAAAATGGTACTCACCATGTTCTTTACCCCACCGTTCGAATATAACCTCGACATCATCGGAACCGGCCATTTGACGTACATTCCCTAACAGAGGGTCTGGCCGTGGACCTGGCGGGAACGGGAGACTTCGTGACCGTCGCACGAAGGCGAGGGCGACACAGATTGCCAGAGCACTTATCCCAATCGGTATAGAAAATGCGGGGCTCATGAAGGCAGAGGAAGGTATAGGGGCTAGAATATCTGGTTCGGTTTATAAACCATTTCCAACCGCTGGTCACTGTTGTCTGGTGAGACAGAGAAAATAAAAACGAAAATAATTGGGACCGACGGATTGGCACGTCACAGCAGGTTCCTCCGCCTTTCCCCATAGCGTATGGTTCCAAGTCGCTGTTTGCCTTTTGATTGTGTTACTGCAGTCGTTAAGGGAACGAGTTCGCAATGGGAGTGTTCACGTAGTGATGCAAACTGCAATAGGGACCCTGGTCCATCCCCATCATCACCCCCGTTCGCAAAAACCGACATGGCGCGGACTACGGGCCACTAACGACCTATACTTACGGACCGATAATCGCATGGGAAAACCAGGTTGCCGACCTGCTAAGGTCGGCGTACCACCCGGTCGATGCCGGAATGCCAGCGAGCTGGTCCTCAATACCATCAAAAGGTAAACAGTGGTACGGGGCCGCACCCCATTGGAAATGACATATCGATTGTGTCCCCGGCAGTATCGCTTCTGGATGACAGATGATGGAGTGTCACCGGTCACCATCTAGCGGTCCATTCCCCACATACACGGTTTCTGATGCGAAATAGAATGGGAGGAGAATGACCGCGACTTTGGCTGTCGGTCTCGGAACCTTCTATGGGATTGTTTTCTCACGGCCAACGCACCAGGAACCGAACGGGGAACGTCTTTAGTAAAATCGATTCGTCAGCACCGTCGAGCGAGACCGAGCATCGGGAAAATCTACTTTGAATTTTATGCGATCGGTGAAACCGATGTTTCCGTAGTTCCGCTGCATGTTTCATGCACTTCTACGCATTGTTGGACAGCTGGTAGCGCGGCCGTTGTGACATACTACAACGCTACTAGTTTTTGCAGCCGCTCCGTCGCCAATGGCTAGTAGCTGTAACTCATTGATCGGGGGATCCTGGGCGGCCCGTCTACAGACACGGACCTTGATCTCGATCACGATAC
>Ga0307515_10010831_pt1 | contig 17395 bp, 11 predicted proteins | sample 17_EM_MG_FD_194513 | JGI IMG/M metagenome (GOLD analysis project Ga0307515, IMG submission 194513) | Populus trichocarpa ectomycorrhiza microbial communities from riparian zone in the Pacific Northwest, United States - 17_EM | ecosystem: Host-associated > Plants > Roots > Unclassified | place...
TATATAGGAGTTTCTCTTTCTGATCTCACTCTTATGTATTGTGACAACCAGAGTTCTATTCAGATTGCTCACAACACGGTTTTTCATGAACGAAATAAGCACATTGAGATCGATTGTTATCTTACTCGTCATGATCTCAAGCATGACACCATTACTTTGCCCTTTGTTCCTTTTTCTTTGCAGATTGCAGATTTCTTTACCAAGTTGCATTCTATTTCCTACTTTTATTTTCTAGTTGGCAAACTCTCAATACTTATAGTTGTCGCATTGTGAGTTTAAGGAGAGATGTTAAGAAAGATAGGGTTATTTTGTCTTATTATTTATTAAGGGTAAAATAGTCTTTACATTTTCTTTTTAGTTTTCTTTGTTTAGCTTATATATAGTTTCTTTGTATTTATATTAAATCTATTCTTTTTTATTATTTTAATTGCATTATACAGTATCAAACCTAACTTCCTTAATTTTTTTGTTTCTTTTTACTTCTTGAGATTGTTTAATAGTCCAAACTTCATGGGCAAGCAGTTTCTTAATGACGTGGAGAACACGATTTGCAAATGCCTTTAATTTATGCAGGACCACAATATGGATTAGGTTCTTGGATTTTCCCTAATTCAAAAGAAAATTACGAGAGTCTAAGATTCAAGGATTGTCATTTTCTCTCTTCTCCGTCGCATGGAAATTCAACAAAAAAAAAGGTAAGAAAAGTTCGCGAAAGCCCTAAGGAAAAAAGGCTTGAATGAGTAATAACAAGTTTTAGCTTGCAAGGAACAGTCAGGAGAACGGCACACTCTAAGCCTTTCGTTAGATGTAAAACAATAGCTTGAAGTGACCAAAATACACATCATTACTTGGCGTGCTCGTATTCTATCTTTTGCAATTTCAAAATCTTTATCCTGCAAGGATCCTCACATGAAAAATGCATCAATCACCTGCCTAAATACAGCACACAATCTGCCCTTTATGCAGCTTATAATGAAGGGTTTTTGAACGTTTCAAATATTATCATTTCACTATGTCTGCTAAAGGTTCTTGGCCTTCTTACAATGTACGAAGTTTTCTGGAACTAATTCATCGTTACAGAGGCAGCTCCGGCAATGTTTCTCACAGCTGCGGGTCTGGTTCTACAGTGTCCAAGATCGGACAAGGTTTATCTATGCACCAAGGATTACAGTTAATCGTTGCCAATAGCAATAAATGGAGACGATCTCATTTCAACATGTTGTTATCCTTTTTGAAGTTCATTGTTTTGTTGTCTTAGTTCAAATTTTTTATTTATTTCAATAGCTTGATTTTATTTATCTAACAAATATTGATGCAATTTTATTTTTTTTTCTTTTTATGATCTAGGATGAAGAGCGACAAGGTTGTACCACCGGTTCCAAATCCTCCTGGAAGCAACTTCCCCACTTGGTATGAATTCACTTTGCACTTGGGATTTTAAGCCACAAGCTTCCACCACATGAATTGAGGAATTATTATTTGAGGAATAACATTGCAAGAAACGTCACTCCATGCAGGGCAAAATGGATCTTGGGATCTATACTGTCCATCCTCCTGCCTTTTTGGAAGCAAAAAAGGGAGGAGCTGAAAAGGATAGAAGGTACATGAGTTCCTAATGTATGCTCGTTAATTTACCAAGTCTTCTTTATCAACTTGGGAGAATTTTATTTTAGGAGAGGCGGATATTATTGTAGACGAGGTTGAACATGTAGCTGAGGAGATAGAAAAGGTGGCAACAGTGGCGGAGAAGGTATCAGAAGAGGTGGCAGAAGTGCTGCCTGAAAACGGAAAACTGAAGGAAACAGCTTTGTTGATAGAACACGTTACGAAAGCAACTGCACATGATGCTAAACTAACTCAAGACTTTATTCACAAGGTGAGTTGCTACAAGAGATTTCAACTGCCATTAATAGCATAAAGTTCAAAGAAACTGGAAGAACAAAACTTGAAAACATGCATGCATTTGTTGAACAAATGTCAATCTTTTTTCTTTTTCTAGATAAAACATGCAGGTGGATGCTGTGAAGCATGACATTGATGACTTGAAGATAATGGTTGACCCTGTTATAGAAACGATTGTGCAGCAAAACTCTCGAGGAAAGTAAAAGGGGAGAGATTATCAGTTGCCACTATTAACACAAGCAAAAGCATATGTTTCTTTGCATTAAGAAATGAATCTATATGGACCTCCTCCAGTTCTCTGTAATTATGCAATCATTCATATTTGAGAATGCTTATCAGAGATAATGTTAATTTCATTATAAAACAAAGGTGCCTGAACAAAGCAAATAGCAATAGAATTGTGACTAAACTTCTGAGAAACTGATTCTAACTATAAAATCAAAAGAATTCACTAAACTTGTAAACAACTGCAGCTAACTATAAAATCCAACCCACTAAATTTGAAACAAAGCAAAAAACAAAGATAGTCTATTCAAAATGACGAGGATAGTATATTCATAGATATTTTTTCCTCTAGGTACACATAGCCTACAGAAGATTCATGGATTGTGGTCGAGAAGGAGGTCACTCTGATTGTTTTCAGCCACAAGACAAACAAATATACTGCAGTATCAGTGTGAAATTGGATTTATCAACAAGGGATACAAAAGTTTCAGTTGACAATTTTCCAGTCAGTAATCGACAATAGAAAGAAAGAAAGAAAAAAAAGGGGGGGCTCACTTCAGTGGTTCTATTTTTTCATTTTACAAAAAGAGAAACCAAATCTTGAGCAGCAAAAACGAGTTTTGAAGACCTCAAAATTAGAAACAGTAATGTGCTAGATTCATAGGAAAGAAGGCTAATGCAAGTATGAAAAACATGAGGCACGGAACAACTGATATGCATGTAATATTTCTAAATTATACATGTGTGGATATCATATACTTATATATACAAATAACTTACAATGTAGTCAGTACAGGTTTTATAATGTAGCAGGATGTACAGACCTCAAGTGCGCATAGCAGTCATCACCGCTCATAAAGACCTCCAAGCAGACCCAGCAGATGTGTTTCCCACATCTGCACTCAATGTGGTTGCAGCCATCTACCTTCTCAATTGTGTATCCACATACTGGGCAGTTTCTAACATGCTCTTTTCCCTTGCACCATTCCTTCAAGGACATGTCAGGATCCTCCTTGAGCTCCTTGTATTTTTCACATGATACGAATGGATGATACTCCACATGGCACCTTGTACATGTCTCGGCATAGCATGCTCCACAAACAAATAGATCACCAACCATCCCACTTGCTACGTGATATACTGAAGGGCAATCAGGAGATGGGCAAAATCTGTAAGTTCCACCACTAGATGCCACAAAGGCTGACAAGGAGGCCCTGAAGAGATCCTCTAACTTCTCACATGGTAAAAGAGACTTCAGATCTGTAAGCCAAATGTGCATGCCACAACCTTCATGAGCACAACCTACAGGGAAGCCATCACGTCCTCTCATTGCTGACTCTAACTGTTCAACCAAGCATGACTGGCAGAATTTATGCCCACAAGCCTCAAGCTGGTAACAGTCCTCAACCTCACAAAGGCAAATAGGGCAGGCAATATTGTCATCTTCATATCGTTTGATGGATCCATTAACACCGACAGACCGCACAAAGTCACGAATCATCTGCTCCACTTGGAGTCTCAGATCCTTTTTTCCAGAAAAAGAAATAACATGTCGCCTTGTATTAAGCATAAATTCAGCCTCAGGGAACGTCTCTTTGAGCACATGCAAGTCAGGACCAAACTTCTCCACCACCTTTTTCATAAGATCATACGGCATTGCTCCACCTCGAAGGCGGATATCTGTTTGTTCCTTATCATGGAGGGCTAGAAGAGATGCTATCAACTTCTGTTCAGTAAGAGCAACTTTCTTCTCGGGGCCAAAGATCCTAACAGTGAGGTTCTGCCTATCAAAGAGAATATATGTTCCCATCTCTTGCTGCAGTGACTTCATAAGCATGATGCCATCTTTGGAAAAGAGAAGCTGCAGAACCAATGGGGTGAGGCTACAATGATTTACCTTCTTTCCATTCATCAGTTGCTCCAGCGGCCTTCTCAACTCAGCTACTGTCTTTGTTGCATTAGCAGATATCTTCACTCTATAAGAGCCATTCTCATTCCTTTCTAAATTGCAACACACACCTGCATAGTCAAATTTGTCAGCACCTGATTACTATCAAACAACGTTCATGAAATAATAAACAATTGGCACATTTCGTATTAAATCATGGAGTTAGGTTAAACAATAATGTAAAATGAGGAACAAGTTGTTACTGGACTGATCAGCTCCATAATTCCCGTCCATATAAATTGTCAAGCCTAGGGGTGTGCGTTCAGTTTCTCCATTTGTTTGATTTAGAATTTTTCTTTTGGGTTTTCAATAATAACAACCTAACAAAACCAAAAACATTATATAAAAACCAAATTAAATCATCCAAAAAGTAGCTACTCAATAAAAGAAAACCCCAATTTTGTTATTTTGTTACTGTATGGAGTAATACATAAAGATCGCGGTAAGTCAGATTCCATTGTTGAAGCAAAAGATTCTAATTATAAATAACATTTTATCGTAAAAATTAGTGCTCCATGCTTCAAGCATATATCCAAAGAATTCCAGGCTGGTAGAAAAAATAGGCAGTGGCTTGCTCACATGAATATGACCTAGGCTATGAATTAATTCTAAAATTATCAGTTCTTTCTTCCTCTATGTCACTCCACAGGTACATGGTGAATCCTACAAAAAACAGGACCAGATCTGGAAACAAACTAGATCCCTGTGATCGGTCAAAGGAGGTTCCATGACTCTGAAGTCTGACACACACTATAAGTAACTTTTCCGCCTACTCCAACCTCAAGCTTAAAAGCAACCTCTCTAAAGTTGGCATTCCCTAATCAAAGCTGGTTCTTAATTAATCTAATTTAGGCGGCATAACAACTCCTCCTATCATCACTTACAATACAGACCGATACTCGAGGTCAAATTCACTGTATCCAATCAACCAAAATGAAAGTAAGACCTAAAATTATCATGGTTACACTAGAATCTCAAATCCCAATCAAGTTTAAAAAACATTAAACTATCTACATCAATCTTAAAGCATCTAAACAGGCTTTAATGGAATTTATCCTATTTTGGACTGAATCTTCACAGCCTCACAGCATGAGCCACATTGCACATACTGCTTCGATGGGATGAAAGTAAAAAAATAAAATAGAAACAACCAATTTAGAATAAACCAATATCAAGACCAAGTAAAATTAAAAAGGAAAAGAAAGAGGACTGGTGCATCCCAAACAAAAGATGCTTAAAGATCCATATTCCGAAGACCAAAGTGTGTCATCCATCCAAAAGTCATTCATGTAGTTTCACTATTGGCCTGAAGCTCATGGTTTTGACCCATACATATGCTTGAAATTCTGTATCAGTACTTAAATGAACCAGCTATAATTAAAGGTACTTATTCAAAGAAAAATTGATTGTCAAACTCAAGATCCTTTGATGCCAAAAAGATAAAAAAAAAAAAGCTTTTAAAGAAGATGGTTTCAAGAGATTACCAGGACAGGTCCACCATAAAGAATTAGGCCATCAGTCAAGAAAAACAAGAAAACAATTCACATTACCTCAATACAGGATATCAGGTCATAATAAAAGAGATTTAATTCAAAGAACATTTGATTGTCAAACTTGCTTTCAGAAATGATTATTTAAAAATTTACCAGGATAGATCTAGCTTTAAGAATTTATCCATTCAGTCAAAAAAGAAAAACAATTCACCACAAACTCCTTCAGAGTGAGGGGAATTACCAGGTCGAAACTTGAAGCTTTTCAGTAAAATATTCAGCTGCCTCTCAATGAATGCATAAACAGAAGCAGAACATGATGCAGAGCTATGGAACACCTGCTGGCATTGCATCTTCTGCCATGAAAAACAACCAGCAAGTGCTTTTCCTTGCATATGTTGCAGAGCTTTAGCTGCCTCCAAATGTAATTTTCCATCAAAAGTGATCCAAGCCTTCATGAAACTATCCTTTGGCTCAGGGGCAAAGACCTGAACATGGCAGTAATTGCTCAAAGGGCCCTGGCTAGGCATGAAAGGAGCAATTTCCTTGAGAATTGCTTGCTCAAAAGCATCAACAGAATGATTATTTGCTTCATCTCCTCTGATTAGGAATACATCCAAAATTCTCCTATTTGTTGTCTTGTGCAGAACTTCTAAAATTTCTGCTTCAGAAGTTTCTTTATCCAGTCCTCTGATAACTACAGAGTTCATGTCTCTTGTGCTGGTCTGACACTGAACAAACCTGCCTCCAATCAGAACATTAAAGCAATCATCAACAATGAACTGGGCATCATTCCTTTCACATCTGACAATTGCATACCCTTTGCTATACCGGCGTGGCCAACTGATTTTTGCTTTTACGGCAGCAAATGATGACTTTCGAATACCTCCAACAGATGACCGAGACAGGGACAACTTAAGTACACATCCACATAACTCGGATCCATTAAAATATAGAGCTTTTCTAGCTGCTTCAGGAGTAAGGAATGACACCCTGCCCCACCTTTCTGCATCACCACCATGCTGTCCAATGCCCGTGAATTTGTTATAACCACAAATTCCAGATACAGATTTCTCTAAGAATGTCAAAACTTCCTTGTCATCTACCACATTCACATTGGAAAGGTGCACATCCACTGTTAAACATCTATTTCCCAACTCCAGATGCTTAATTTCAGCACCAGCTCCAACAAGTGCAACAGGGGGGGAAGCACCAGCCCGTACCTCATGATATAAGCACTTCTCCAAGCATTCATTCCTTAACCACTTTGTTTCATATCTTAACGCATTATTGACATATTCATAAATCTTTTCAATATCTTTGGACGATGCAAACAATTGAATCTCGTTGTCACCCACATTGATTTCAATTCCAATGCGTTCATCCATGTAAATAGCACGCATGCGAGAAACAAGTGCTATCAAGCTACTATTTGACTTTCCACAAAACCGTTTCAGAGCAACACCTCCAAATCCTTTTATCACCCTCAACTGCAGTTTTCTAGATTCCATCTTTGAGACATCAAATAAAGGATGTATGAAGGTAGATAAACTGTCAAAGTCAATTGCTGTAACACAAACCAAATATTGACTTGATATGGACAAGAGTTCAGCAAAGACAACCCAATGTGGCTTCTGGTTATACACTTGTAATGAACATGAAGGGTGAAGTTGGAAGTATTCACCACTTAAAACAACCTCATAACCAAGGCGATCATATCCAGAATACATAGCTACATTATCTGCTAGTGAAGAAAGTATAATCTTCTTCATGTTTTCATCATGCACAGAGGCAACAAGAGGATCCCAAAGCCAGTAAGTTGGAATAATGATATTGAGTTCATTTTTCAAACAGTTTTCCAACTCCAATACTGTATCTCTGCATCTTCGCATAGTTTTTGCATTGATTCTATTTTCCCAACACCATTTATTTCTATTCTCTTGCCGTAAACTCTCCCATTCCCTGTAGACGGAGAGCAAAGTGAAGAGATCTCCATCGTGATGGCAGAACCGGACCTTAAGGCAATCAGACTTCAGTTTCTCATCATAAGTACCCACTCTGCAAAAAATGTTACTGGCATTTGCCATAGCTGCAGCAAGGACAACTCCCTCCTTGCGCAAACCATAACGGAGACTTTCAAGAATAATTTTCCCAAGTCGAGGCTCCATACCCAATTTAACTAAGTAGTGTCCATCAGCAGTTAATACAAAAGCATCATGTTTCCAGGCAACAGCACCTAACTGAACAAGGTTCCTGATTGCCTTGTTGATTGCATCCACACTTGGAGCATCAATAAAATCAAACTCTAGCACATTCTTAATACCAGAGGCAAGAATCCTCAAAACTGCAATGCCAAGATGAACTTTACAAATTTCAGGTTCCTGATGCAAATCCATTGACTGATAATCAGAAACCGAGTACAACCGGTAACACTTGCCAGGATCTGTTCTACCAGCACGGCCAGCTCGTTGATTTGCAGAACTTTGGCTGATCTTGGAAACTCTGAGCACATTCATACCAGATGAAGATTCAAACCTGCTATCTTTAACTAAACCAGAATCAACCACGTACTTGACCCCTGGAATTGTTATGGATGTTTCCGCTAAATTTGTAGCAAAAACAACTTTTCTCTTTCCTGGGTAATTCTGAAAAACACGACATTGCTCTTCATGGAAAAGCTTCCCATGTAATGGGAGCGCAATTGCAGAGGGAGACTGAAACTTTTCACATGCCCATTCTACTTCTGCCTGTGAAGTCAAAAAAGCAAGTATTGCCCCATCCTCCTCTGCTGCATGAATTTCCGTTGCCATCTTAACAACATCACAAACATATGGAGCTGCATTATTGGAGCTCGGCAAGGGGTCAAGGGACTCTCTAGATGCAGCAGGAGCATATTTGATTTCAACAGGAAAGCTTCTCCCCAACACATGAAATGTTCCACAGCCAAAGAAATAACTGGATAATTTGCTTGCATCAACTGTTGCAGACATTATAATTAGCTGTAAGTCAGGCCTTTCCTGAAGTAATTCTTTTAGCAAGCCCAAAAGAAGATCAGTATTCAAGCTTCTTTCATGAGCCTCATCTACAATAATGCACGAAACTCCAAACAAATTTTTATCTTTCATGAGGTTTTGCAGTAGACAGTGATCAGTCATATATATTACCTTCGAACCAAACTGCTGGGAAGATGAATAAGATGGGTAGCAGATAATTGAATTATCTTCATAACATCCATTGCATTCTTCACCGACCCTTTTTCCCAGGGATATAGCAGCAATTTTGCGGGGTTGAGTGCACAAAATTGAACCACTTGATGCAACTCCTGAATCAGCAATAAATTGTGCCAACTGCGTACTCTTCCCTGAACCTGTTTCTCCAATCAAGACCATCACCTGTGGGAGAAGTCAAAAGAGAAAGACAAAACATCTATCAACACCAACAAGTTATAAAGACATACTAATAAACTTATTTTAATGCAACTTTTAACAAAATTTAAGTTCTGAAGCCAGACAGCAAAAAAAAAAAAAAAAACCATTGACTAATTCAATTATCATTCCAAATCCCAACAAAGACATGAAACAAGACCAAGAAAACTGCAGCTACAAAAAACAGCTCTAGTTTCCATCAGACATGCCAATCAACAATCAAGGTGCGTCTTCATTTGCAGGTATAGATTCAAATGTTCTTTTAAGTTTCTACGTACTTAATTCTTTTTCTAGAGTTGGAAAGCTAATAGCCAGATAAACAGTCCAGATGAGCAAATTAGATAACAATATATAAACTACACCATTCCCGTTCACATTATAATGTAAATTATCATCATAATTATCTTTAACCAGTCTGGCATGTCAGTGATTACATTCCGAATCAATTAAACCCGCATCTCAACTGGATAGACATATCAATGATCACATTCCTAATCAACTGAGCCTCACATAACCTTCTAAATGAATAATAAAAACATCATAGCTCCAGATACTTTCTTCTAATTATTCAAAGCTTTACAACCCAAGACCCGCTAAAAGTATTAAAGATCGACTGCGCTTTCAACTATTTATTTCGGTAAAAAACTATATGTGACTATAAGGGGTTGTTTGCGACAGTGGTTGCGGTTGTTTTTCAAAATGTATTTTCACTTGAAAATATATCAAAGTAATTTTTTAAAAAAAATAATATTTTTGACATTATCATATCAAAACAATCCAAAAACACCAAAAAAGAATTATTTTGAAGCAAAAAAAAAATTCAAAATTTTTGAAAACTCCAGTTAAAACAAAAGGCCAAACACCCCCTAAGACACAATCACCAAACAAAATCACCTGCATAAAACGGCTCCTAAAACTACATACCAACCATTCATAAGAGATCATACAAGAATATGCATAAGCACACAAACTAAGATTAAAGTCGAATTTCAAATCATAATACTCCTTTAAATACAAGAAGCATATACCACTAAGCTTGAAGCACAAAATCAAATCAGAAACAATCAACGCATATTCCTTTAAATACAATAAAAGCTAACATATCCAGACACTAATCATCATACCTGCTGTGAACGCAGCATCTTCAAAAACTCACTCCTAAACCCATAAACAGGCAACCCATTTTCTACCCTTCTACACTCTCTCAATATCAGAAAATGAATCCTGCTCCAATAATAAAAAATTCCCATCTTTCTCCCATTACCCTCATCATAAACCCTCAAAACCCCCAAATCACCAATCTCCTTCCCTTCAATGCAATCCATCAAACACCTCATTCCCTTCCTAAACTCCTCCACCCTCTTCACAACCACCTCCATTTCCACCCTCAACGCCTCCTTCTTCACCTTATTCTCACTATAAACCCTAACCCCTTTCGGCCGCTTGAAAAAGCTCGTAAATTTACCAATTTCCACGGCCAAATTTTCAATCTTTCTCTCCAATTTCTTCACTACCTCCCCTTCTAACACCCTCTCTGCATACAATTTAAACAAACCTCTAATCCTCTCATTCAAGTCCCCTTCATTTACATCAAAATCCGTCACCGGAGTATACACATGATCCCCAGCCAGCCTCCGTTCCCAGAGGAAGACGACGGCGGCGATAGCATCGCTCTGGTCGTGGAAAAACAAACGAGCAGCAACGGCGGACGTGGGGTTTGTATCGGATTTGTCAGGTTTAGGGTTACATTGGGAAATTAGGGTTTCGAGTGGGGATTGCGTGCGGTTATTATTACGGTGGTTGGACAAAAGCCTGACTACAAAAAGGCTTTGGTTTTGGTGGTTTCGGAAGTTCCGGTGACGGTTGAAATGCTGCGACTGACGGTGTTGGGAGTGGTGGTGGTGGCGTGTGGAGGGGTGGTGGTTATTGCTGGTGATCATGGTGAAGTTTTATGAGCATACGAAGTTATCAAGATATTATGCTTTGATTTTGGTTCGTTTTTTAGGAAATTGATCATAACGCTATTTGTTTGGTTTTAGAATTCTCTGGCGCTTGCATGAACTTGACTACTACCACTACTACTGTCTCTGCTGGGAGTGGAGTGCGTGCCTCGTGGCCGGTAGCGTCTTAAAAGGCTTAAAGAATACACGTGGCTTGCCCGGGTTTGATTCCGATGACTCACGTTATTATTATTATTATTATTTTGAATTAAAATTTAAGTGAAGAAATTTGTGCTGAAGGCACCACGTTGAAAATAAGCTTCGTCAATTGATTTTAAGTAGAATGTTTTTCTTAACTAATGCGTTCATAAGAATTATTTTTTACGACTTTTTTTATGATTGGATCTTGATGTGAATTATAAATGCATGTTTTGTTTTCTTGATAATTATTATTTTTTAAAATATTTTTTATTTATAATTATATCAAAATAAGTTTTTTTATTTTTTAAATTTTATTTTTAATATTAACACATCAAAATAATTTAAAAACATTAAAAATTTTAATTTTTTAATAAATAATATTTTAACTGTAAATACATTTTAATTGTTAATTTCAAAAATCTATTCAAATTTTTTTTAATGTTTGATTTATTAAGAAAAATCTAGGATTCCAAGTAAGCCCACTTTGGAAATTATAGTAAAATAATGTCACGTTATTGTTGATTGAAATAAGGGTTAATCTGGAGTCTTGAAATTAATATTCCTATCAGTCTTCTGCATTTATGAAACATGAACTAGTTTAAATTTAAAAGGTGATTTATATTGCGGCTCAAATTAAAAATTAATTTTAATAAAAAAAATTAATTTATATAAAAATATTTAGTATTATTATTAAATCTGACTTAATGTGTTAATCTTGAAACCTCTCAATTTGACTTCTTATTTAGCTTGAATTTAAAATTAAATCGCGTAGAAGTTGCCTCAATATGATCAATTTTACTCGGTGGATCTGAAAACAATCCGAATAACCGGTAAAAACGTGGTTTGATTTTTTAAAAAAAATAAGATGATTTTTTTAATATTGAGATAACAACATACTGGATTGACTCAAATTTCAAGATTTAACCTGTTTAGTCCACAATCCGAGTGATAGACTCCATTTGGTTTAAGAACTTTCTATTATTAAGACTATTTTTTACTTAATTATATGATTAAATGTAAAATCCCGAAAAAAATGATGAATGAATGATGAAATGAAATACAAAATAAATAAATATAATAATTAAGAAATCAAATGAGAAAAATATGAAAGATATAAAGAGGGTGACTCCAATTGTAAAGGGAAAAAAAAGAAAAAGAAAAAGTCAATGTGTAATTAGGAAGAATGAGGCTATAAATACATCATTTCTTTCTCTTTCATGGCCGGCTGAACGCCATAGAAAAAAAGGAGGGGTGCAGATTTTTCTTCATAAAAAAAAAGGAAAAAACACCAAATCTTCTATAACTATACAAACCTAATACCCTTAAGTAGAGAGGACACTTATTAACAAGGACTTTAACAAGGAAAACAAGTGAAGAAACTAGAGAAAAAAGGGGAAGATGGCTGGCTGCATGCAAGAGAGGAGAGGCCAAAAATCTTCAACTAAATTGAAGTGAAATTCTGAAATTTCTCAAGGTATAGACATTAGACTTAATGGTGAAAAACATTTTAACAATTAATTAAGAATTATGCACTAATTTCAGATTTTATAAATTAGGATTCTTAAGTGAAAATTAGGGGAAGTGCAAAAATTATTAGAATAAAGTTAGTTGAGCTAACATAAGATGTTCTGAACATGAAAAACATACAAAATTGTTAAAGAAAAATTATTAACTCAAAGGCTTGAGTGGCCGGCCATGAGAGGATTGAATGGGGGAAGAAGGGAATTCTGAAATTTGTGTTGATGAACATTTATAATATGTATATGATGTGAACAATGAGTGAATGAAGCAAAACAAATTGACTAGAAAAAAAAAAAACCCTTAGTTCTCTTATGCCAAGTTCGGCCAAAAGTCAATTGAGGGGAGGGAAGAGGAATTCTGGTGTAATATATGACCTTGATGCATGAATTAATTATAGTGAAAAGCTCACTAATAGGGAAAAGTGTGAAAAAAAAATTGATAGGAGGGGACTTCACGAGTTTGATGCGTGTTATGTGAAGCGAAAGATAAAATTATTAACCATGGGTATAGCTCATGATTTCAGAATGGGAGAAATCATAAAATGTAGGAAAACATAGAAAATAAATGTCATAGAAGAAAAAGAGAAGGGAGGTTGGCGGAAAACTCACTTAGGAATCGCCAACAAAATCTGGGCAAGTTCATCACCCCTGTTTTAGAGGAGATTTGGGCCTCAGAACGACAAAATTTGGGAAACATCTCCTCATAGAAATTGTAGCCGGAGATATTAGCTTTCCAATAAATCTGACCTCGCTTGATTTGGAGCACTAGAGCTCCAAATATAGATAAATGTATGAGAAAAGGTTGAGTTGTCGCCCTTGCTAGCATTTTCGGCGAGATTGATAAAATGGGGAAGTTTAGCCGTGATAGGAGCAGAACCTGGTTTCCTTCCCACCAGAATTTTGTAACGTCATACCTTGACACCGAAAAGGAATAAATCACATTTAAAAATGAATTTGATAATATGTGTAATGATTTAAGATAACGGAATGCGAAGAGTAAATGTTGTTATTGTTGCCTTGCTATTTGCAAAATGTAAGTTGAACATGAACTAATGTGGTATGCTTGTGGATTCAGGAGGAACTGCATAAGGAGTACAGCAACAGCAAAGGAGCGCAAACTGAGCATCAGTGGCAAGTTCACACCTATACTCTCCTTAGTTTAGAGTGAAACTAGTATTCTATTTTATTTTGAAATTTAACACTTACGAACAAAGTTAAAAAAAAGAAAAGATACGATGAAACGGATGTGGATTGAAATCTAATTTTAGTTATGGACTTATAGACTTCAATTTCGAATAATGAAATATAATAATGAATCCAAAACAACCGCCTCTGGACTTGTTTAGTCAATCCTGAATGTGGGCGACTAATTATGTTAGCAAGATTTGTTAACATCAGCATGATCTTGATGGAAATATAATGAGTGTTGAACTTGATTAATTATTCGAGTTAAGAATAATTAATGATACCGATAGGCAATGTTGGTATCGACAAACTCAGGATAATTTGATTAGCTTCCCAAGAAGGAAGCTAATGATGTCAAGAGATCTTGGCATCGACATTACCGGAAAAATCTTCAAGGTGAGGCGGAAAAGAATTGATTGACTATTTCAGATTGAAAATAGTTAACGGCACCAACCAATAAGTTGGTGTCGGCATTACTAAGGATTTGATTAGTCGGTCCGGATAAGGGTGACTAATTACACTAGTAGGAATTATTAATGTCGACAATAACCTCCCTAAATTTAGGACATGATAGTAAGATGGGTGTACCCAGTGAAGAATAATGGATAATAATCGTAAAAAAAACCTATAAGTGGGTTACGGAACGATAGGCTTTAGATGTAGTAAAGGAAAAATTTAAGTGTGGGTTTTTATGACAACTATGATTGTGTGTTATCGAGTAGTCAATTATATATGTAGGTACATGTGTTTCTGACTCTGCCTCATCTTTGCTGTATTTTTACTTTTAATATAATTATTTTGATATTGCAGGTCCTTCGCATTCACGCTAAGAGTAGTGTCCTAGGTTTCTAGTTCCTTTTGTATGAATTAGGAATTAAATGAATGCTAATGTATTTTGCCATAACTAATAATATAACTTGAATTGTATTAGTATCTCTTTATATTAATTATCGAGACTTAAGATTCTTACTATTTTATGCTTGTAATATTAATGTTGTTTATCCATGTTTGACTACCATTTTGTATGTGTTTGTAAATGAGAAGGAAAAATAAATATGCAATCGATTATGCTTGTGACTAGCAATGATTGTGATTGCGGTGTAATATGAATATGTTATGATTGCAGAATGAGCATAAAATGAGTGTATGATAAATTGTCGATACCTTGGGATTTTCCTAGTATAGGGGAGACTTTGCCAAAATTTTAGTAGAAATTCTGGTAAACCTTAAATAAGTCTGCGAAAAAAAAAGAAAAAAAATTACCTATAAATTTGGTAGTATAATTGCTTTGTTTGATCCTGGAAATGAGAATGTTACATTAAAAAAATAGATGCTTGTAAAATCGAGCACAAATGAAATATTAGAATGTTTATTTGAGATTGTGATAATCTCATAAAAATAAATTAAAATAATTTATGAAGATAAATTCAAAACCACGTAAATAAAGGGATAAAATTTGAAAAAATAACAAAAAAAAAATTAAGAGAGAGAGAGAGAGAGAATGAAAAAAAAAAAAGGGTACCTCTTCAAATTCTATATGAAAAACAAAGAAAGTAATTACACTCAGTTTTTTAGAGTGGTAAGGTAGCTTATCCTTTGGGAACCAAATAGCATAGTTATTAAACCCGACTCGGGAGTTGACCTGGCCAAGGGGTCGGGTCCCAGGTTTCATGTGTCAACCCGGAAAAATTAAAAAAAATTAAAGTTTTAATATTTCATATGAAAAAATCTATGTAAATATAGGTTATACATATTGTAAACAATGAAGTTTAAAAGAATATTTTAAAAAGTTTTGTATCCCACATTAAAAAGATATTATGTTAAGCTTTTAAGTTGAAGTATTTAAACCAAAAAAATTTTTATCCCACATTGAAAAAACATAATTTTTTTCTTGGGAACATAGAGTATATATACTAATAGGTTTCAAATCCTACATTGAAAAAACATAACTTCTTTCATGGGAACATAGAGTATATATATGAAAGGGCTTCAAATCTCACATTGAAAAGATACTATGTTATCCTTTTAAGTTGAAGTATTTAAATCAAAAGGTTTTTTTATCCCACATTGAAAAAGCATGATTTTTTTTTAGGAACATGGAGTATATATACTAATGAGTTTCAAATCCAACATTGAAAAAACATAACTTTTTTCATGGGAACATAGAGTATATATACGAAAAGACTTCAAATCCCACATTGAAAAGATGTTATGTTATCCTTTTAAGTTGAAGTATTTAAACCAAAAGGTTTTTTATCTCACATTGAAAAAACATGATTTTTTTCTTGGGAACATAGAGTATATATACTAATGGGTTTCAAATCTCACATTGAAAAAACATAATTTTTTTCATGGGAACATAGAATTTATATACGAAAGGGCTTCAAATCCCACATTGAAAAGATACTATATTATCCTTTTAAGTTGAAATATTTAAATCAAAAGGTTTTTTATCCCACATTGAAAAAACATGATTGTTTTCTTGAGAACATAGAGTATATATACGAAAGGGCTTCAAATCCCACATTGAAAAGATAATATGTTATCCTTTTAAGTTGAAGTATTTAAATCAAAAGGTTTTTTATCCCACATTGAAAAAACATGACTTTTTTCTTGGGAACATAGAGTATATATACTAATGGGTTTCAAATCCCACATTTGAAAAAAAAAAATAACACCGGGTCTCGTGCAGGTTCGCCCGAGTCATGGGTCGACCCACCGAGTCGCCCGGGTTTGGCTGGGTTGTTGCCCAGCCGGTCTTTTATTAAACCTGGACATGTCCAGCCACCGGGTCTCGGATCAACCTACCGGGCCGGGCCGGGTTTAATAGCACTACAAAATAGATAGATTTAATTTTAATAGACAAAAGATAACATAAAAATATCTTAAACTTTAATAAAAAGAAAAGTTAATTACAGTAGAATAGTGTGGTCTCAAAATGCTATCAATATGGGTTAAGGATGGTAACGAGTATCCAAGAATTGAGTATCTAGTGTATTTGTATAAATTCCTAAATCAAAAACAATATCTATATTAAGTTTAAGCATGCATTAAGTACTATTTTATTATTTTATATAAAATAAGAGATTATATATATATAGTATTTGTGATTTTTAAAAGATTATATATATTTGGGATGTTTGTGATTTAATTTTAAATCCGAGTTAAGTAAGGAGTCGGGTTAAAAGATTTTAAAGTTGACATATTAGATCGAGTTTAATAACAACATCAAATAATTTTTTTTATTTGAGCAAGTGCGTAGCGCGGCATGTAAACTAATATTATTGTAGATTATTGTAGATGTTGGAGGGTTTAATAGTTCACTTGAGATTCTTGGGCGAACATTAGCCTAAACATGCTACAACTTGTCTAGAACTCAAAGCACAAGACAACCTCATGTCCTCAACTATTCTTTCTCTTTAGAATCGTTTCCAGCTTACAAGGCACATGGGGTCATGGAAAATCACTCTCTTAGCTTTGGAAAATCGAAAAGGAAAAGCAAACCCAACGCCCAATCTTGTCCGGGGCTTTTCTTGATTCTTCACCACGGCAGTCCACC
>Ga0307515_10010832_pt1 | contig 17394 bp, 18 predicted proteins | sample 17_EM_MG_FD_194513 | JGI IMG/M metagenome (GOLD analysis project Ga0307515, IMG submission 194513) | Populus trichocarpa ectomycorrhiza microbial communities from riparian zone in the Pacific Northwest, United States - 17_EM | ecosystem: Host-associated > Plants > Roots > Unclassified | place...
TCGTTGTTGAGTACTTGAGTGGGCGAGTGATCGCAGTTTGGTTCAATAATCAAGAATTTTGTCTGTTCTCCCGATGGTGGAATGGCTGTAACGGCCCAAGCGGGAATGTGAGGCGGTCTAAAGTGGTAACGGATTCCCCCGGACGTGCGCAGGTTCAAGACCGTCCCCTCCAGAAAACTTGGCTCCCAATTGGTCCTCCGACGCGTAAGCGCTGGAATCAGGACTTGGGATAATACGATCGTGATGGGCCAGGGAAGCAATTCTGCAACCTACCGATCCAGCCGAGTTAGTCTTCGGAGACCAGGGCGTGTCGTCTGTTCGCGCGGTTGGGCCGTGCCCCTCACAAACCTTTTTTTCGCTCTCAAAATTACCATTCGATAGAGTAATCAGACTCTATTTACACAACAAATGCAGAATGAGACAAGACAGCTAATTAATCTACTTTTCGTGCCCATTTCCTGCCAGGCGTGGATGGTCGCGCAGGAGTTTGCTGGCTGGAAATAACTTCTGCCGGGCGTTCCCAAGTCTGGGCGACTGGTGTGTGGATGGCCTGACGCTTCTCTTCAGGGGGGATGTCGTGGACATCCTTGCCGTAGTAAGCCCACATTTGGAGTCCCAAACCGATGTTAAGAACAAGCGCGAGGAAGAAACTCGCCAAAACAAGGGAGTCCTTAACCTCTGTGGCGGTGGTGAACAACCTGGCAAGACAGCCAAGGATTTGCGCCACGACAGCAAAGGTGGACAATTGTCCAGTAGACTTTGCCCGATGGTTCTGTGCGATCTGGGGGAGCTTGGAGAATAACCCGAGAGGGAGGGTAGTAATCTGGAGGAACGCGATGGTTTCCTTTGGAAGGTTAACCAATGCGCCGATCAAGGCAGCGGAGGCAACGGCTGCGCCGGCAACCTTCGGCAAGTTGCCAGAAGAAGAGGCTGATGTTCGCAGTGTGGAGGAGGGGAAGTAGATGATGAGAAGGGTGATGGCGATGTTTTGTAACCCCAAGAAGATGTTCTCTCCGTAGGTCGAGAATGGGAATTCGTTGCGATATGAGTATGCGCACGTAACGAGGTAGCAGAAGGTTTCGAGAGTGTAGGAGCTCAGAGAGATCCCCCGAGCGGAACGGGCGGACAGGACTGGGGAGACATATCAGTCTTTGATGGAGAAGAGATATTTGCAAACGGATTGCATACTTAGAAGGAGTTGAGGTAGCTTCATGATCGAGCCTCCAACGACAATCCCGACACCGAGACCCTTGGATAGAGAGTACTTGAGACATTCAATGTCGGAAAAGTTGAGGTCCTCGACGATTGAAGCATAACATTTCTATAATCCGGATACGTCAGTTGAGCAACATCGAAAAACACGTTCGTAAGGTCAAGCTGTACGCACCTGACCGACGATAGACACGCCGAGATCCTTGATGAACCAGGGGAGGTTTCTTGTAATTGCGGTCATGGCCAGCGGGGCACCGGTGTGAATTGGCGCAATGACGAGCTCCTTGAAGACGCGTGAGGGGGAGAGTTTGCAACGTGGATTTCTCGTCACGTGCACACCAATGATCTCAGGGCGCTTTCACGAAATTCTTTTTCAATCAAGAAATGGAGGACGATCTTGTCCTTAACCTTTCTACGGATAACGCTGTCCCAGGCTCTTCTAGAGCGCTCCATGTAAAGAAGGGCGGGAAGTGGACAGACAGGTAAGTTGCGTTCTTCCTCACCGGAAGCTACAAGCATCTCTAATGATTATTTAGGCTAAAAGCGAAGCGAGTTGCGAAACGGAAGGCCAATCACACACCCACCGTTCAAGATGATGAACGAGCACCACCTCCGAAGAAGCGGCAGAGGCTAGTACCCCAGGATGATGACGAACCAGAACGGGAGAGGCCATCTGCATCTTCACGTCCCGCACAAATAATCTCCTCGCTGTTCACCTACAACCCCAAAGTCGACCGACCCGGGCCCACACGTCGGCCCAAGGCTGTGGGGAAACCCAGCAATGCTCCCCTGGATTCTTCGACCTTCGAAGGTCTCGGGCTCGACCCTTTACTCGTCCAGCATTTAACCGCGAAACTGGGGATCGCAAAACCGACCTCGATTCAGCGTGCAGCCTTGCCCGTTTTACTCCCTGAACACGACCCCATGGGTGGTCCCTTACGGGATGTCTTTATTCAATCCCAAACGGGGTCAGGAAAGACCTTCTCTTTCTTACTCCCCATCATCCAGGACCTCCTTCCGTTGAGTTCCTTGTCGTACATCGACAGGTCGATAGGAACCTTGGGCATTATCATCGCGCCAACGCGGGAGCTGGCATCACAGATATCGCAGGTTCTCGACGCCTTACTGAAACTCCGTCTACGACCGGCAGATGACACCGGGGAAGATTCAAACGCTCCCCGCCTCACCCGTTGGCTCGTCTCCGGTCTGTTGATCGGCGGTTCGACCAGAACTCACGAAAAAGCCAGGCTACGCAAGGGACTTCCCATACTCGTGGCTACGCCTGGTAGGCTCCTCGATCATCTCCAGAAAACATCGTCATTCAACGTTGGGAAATGCCGGTGGTTGATTCTCGACGAGGCTGACCGACTCATGGAGTTGGGGTTCGAGGATACGATTAAGGGGATTGTACAGGGGCTTGACGGTCGACGGAAGTTGGCTGTTCAAGCGGTGGAGGAGGGCAAAAGCGGGGAGGTCGGTGGTTGGGACTGGGAACGACAACGAAGGACGGTCCTGTGTTCGGCGACAATACGAGAAGATGTTCAGAAACTTGCTGGGACCACTCTCAAGAATCCTATCGTGATCAAAGCGTTGGAATCTAATACCTCACATTCACCTTCGAAACAGGACGATATTACGAACAAATCCACAGCGTCATCAAGTACTACCCTCACCCCTCCCTCACAGCTCTCCCAGAAATACATCGCCGTACCTCTGAAACTTCGGCTCGTCACGCTCGTCTCCCTCCTCCGTTCTATACTCTCACAAAGTAATGGCGCAACGACGAAAGTTATCGTCTTCCTCAGCTGCACAGACTCTGTCGACTTCCACTGGAATCTATTTGGCTCTGCGTCTATGGGTGGCGACTCGGCAGAGTCGGATGAAAGTTCAAGTGCCGGTGATGAAGAGGACGAAGAAGGGGCAGGAGATGAGGGGCGTCGGAAAACAAAATCCAACGAAGGCCGCATCGTTGTTACTTCACCCCTCCTCCCATCCACTTCCATCTACCGACTACACGGTTCGATGCCCCAACCCACGCGTCTCTCTTCTATCAAAGGATTTTCCTCCTCAAAATCCAAGGACCAAAAATCCCCAAACACAGCCATTCTTCTCTGTACCTCTGTCGCCTCACGAGGTCTAGATCTCCCCTTCGTCAGAGCAGTCGTCCAATACGATCTTCCCACAGAAGGAGGAGCGACGGAGTACGTCCATCGAGTCGGAAGGACGGCTCGAGCGGGTAAGGGGGGTGAGGCCTGGTGTTTCGTGGCTCCGAGTGAGAAGGGGTGGGTGGAGTGGGTAGAGGGAAAGATGTACACCACGGTTGAGGGTGGAGACGGTGAGGAGAAGAGTAAGATTCAGTTGGAATGCGTCGCGGTCGATGCTGTACTTAAGAAAGGGTTTGGTGGAAAGGGTGCCGAACATGAGGAGCGTGCGACTGAGGTGCAGCTGGCGTTCGAAAGATGGGTTTTGAAGGGGAAGGTCGGTTCAAGACATCATTGGTTTCTTGCAGCCCTGACTAAGAATCCGGTTTTGTAGAACGCCGAGCTGGCCAGGAAGGCTTTTACCTCTCACATGCGAGCATACGCTACCCACCCTTCCGATGAGAAACACATCTTCCACGTCCGCCACCTTCACATCGGTCACCTCGCAAAATCTTTCGCTCTGCGAGAAGCTCCAGGGGCGATCACCAGCCATTCCTCTCGTTCAGTCAAGAACAAATCTGTGTTGAAGGGCAAGGGCAAGAAATCCAAGCACGCAACTTCAACAAGGGTTTCAAGAGGTGTTAGGGAGAGGGATTGGAACGAGGAACATGACAAAGTTGCTGAGTCGAGGATGCGGGAGGCCGTTCGTGCGCAGGGACGACAGTCGAAGAAGAAGGGCGTGTTGATGTCTTACGGGGGAATGGGCGAGTTCCAGGTTGCCTCAGGGGATGCGTTGGAAAAGTTAACCCAGGGAAGGATCTAGCATGACCATATTTGCATCTCATTCTCTATCGTTGATTTTCCGTGAAGCGGATCCAGTCGTACCAGAGATATAAGCAATGCCCAACAGGCGGATCGTGGGCATGTCTACAGTGCTGTCTTCTCGAAAACTCGTAAGATGGGCGAGGGTTGTCCATTCCGCTCATGAAACAAGAGAGTCCAATAGAGGGGCGGAGCAGATGCTTGAATGAGCGTGGAACGAAACGTGCAGACAAAAGGGGATTGCGGTGCGCAAAAACGGAAAGAGAGCCGATACACATTTACAGAGTGACGGACAACACAAATTGGGCGGGTGAGCAAAGACACAAGGGGAACCCAGTTCCGTGGGGTGGTTGGGACACTGTTGTGATGAGGGGAAGGAAAACTTTCGAAATGGAGGCGCAGGACGGGGTGGGGTTGGTGAGGAGAAAAAGGTAACGGACGTATAAACGGTTGAAGCAAAGGAACCAACCCATCTCTCCCGTCCACGCCTCCAAGGTAAACGGAGCACCTTAACGAGGCCAGACATCAGGGTTGCTCTGTTTCCTTACATCCTTTATCCCTCCCTGCACTTGTCCAGAACTATTCGCCCCTCCGGGATAGAACGACGCCGGTAAAGGAGGTTGTCCGCCTCCTCCCAAACCACCTCCCCCGATCCTATTCGCGGCCTGATTCTGTGCCGAAGAACCTTGATAACCCACGAACTGATCAGGCTGCATCGGAACATAAAGGTTAGAGATGTCAGAAGATGTCTGCGACTGCTGCGATGATTGCGGGTAAGTCGGATATCTGTTGCCTGTAGTCGTGGTGGTCGAATAAACCTGTGAAGGACTGGTTACAGCATCGGAGGAAGCGCCGAACGCCGTGTTCGGTCCATCACTCCGAGCGGCGTTTCTGACGGAAGACATAACCACATCTCTCCTGTCATCATCAACGACGAGTGACGGGTTCGCCGTGGGGATGTGATATGCGTGCGCTAGCCCAGAAGTAGGAGGTTGTCCCGATCCCCCTACTCCAACATAACGGTTGCCACCGCCCGGCCCTGGATGCCAGTTCGCAAGTCCCTGGGAAGCGACAAGCTCTGCTTGTTGATGCAGATACTCCAGTTGTGGGTACGGCTGTGCGGCCACAACCTTCCCCGTCTGTCTTCTCTCCCACTCCCTGATCGCATCATCTCTCTTCAAGACCGGTGTTAGAGCGTTCCTCCCCCCGATCACATCCTGACTCATGTGCTGTAACCTGGCAAGGGCAGGAGGGATGTTATCCATCTGACCTGAGTTCGCCGGTCGTGTCCTTGCATTCGTGTTCGGGTAGTAGGATGTCGGTGGGGGAGGTGGCTGGTTGTTGTGGGGGACCGGGAAAGAGCTGGGCCCCAGGTATTGTTGTTGGGTCGAGGTATTGGGGTTGATTGGACTAAAATAGAAAACCAACGTAAGGTCAATAAACATTGTCCCAAACGGAGACTGGCGAGGGACGAACTGGCTGTACCCTGTGCCTGTTTTATCTTGGTTGTTCGGGAACGCAGGTGGTCCGTTACTCGATGGTTGGGTAACATACGGGTTCCTGTTGATGAAAGTGTTCGCTTGAGCCGTCGCTTGCGCCGTGTAAGCTTGGTGTTGAGCCAAGTGTTGGTTATAGGAAGCAGCATCCTGGAACGCCCGAGTCCCCTTTGGTTGCGAGGGTACCAATCCGCCGTACGGTCGCTTCGGATCGGTAGGTGTGATCGGATGCTGAGGGGAGGGTTGGGGAACGGGATTCTGTGCGTGTGGCTGCGCGGGTGTTCAATAAGGGGTGATTAACAAGTGGTCAACTCGCATCAACTTACCGACCAAGGCTTTGTGAACTTCTCTCCGGTGATGAACGGGTGTTGTCTTGCCTGTTGTGGCGTCCATCGCTCCACAGGATTCAAATTCAACAATCCTTGACAGAAATCAATGAACGACGCGCGGTTGTTCAGTTCTAGAAGGAAACGTCAGAACCACTAGTCAGGCACTTATGCATACACCCACCTTTCTCCACCTCCGTTCCATGTCTTGAAGACTTGAAGTTCGGCATCGGGGCTTGGGTGATGATATCCGGCAGAGTTGTAGCTTTGAAGTATTGCTTTCCTGGTTGTTCGTTCGCGTTCCTCTCCCTGGAGTACTGTTCAAGGGTCTTCAAACGGTACTTCTTGTGGCCAAAAGCGTCGGTATACGCATCGAAGAAGTGACTCGTTTGTTTCCCCATGTCCATCATGTACTGGGGAGGCATCCTATCACGGCTGGTCAACATATAAAACGGTGTCTCGCCAACAGGAGAACATACCCAAGCATTTCAACGATCCTGGTTATCTGGTTATATTCACTCGTTCCGGGAAACAGAGGCAGTCCAAGGAATAGTTCCACGGCTATGCAACCGAGTGACCACATGTCGATGGAGGCATTATACGGTACCCCGAGCAACACCTCAGGTGACCGGTAGAACCTCGACTGGATGTAGGTGTAGACTGTTTGCCGTTCGTGACACGCGGAACCAAAGTCTATCACCTTGATTTGAGGTGATTGTAGCCTGAAATAGAATGAGACCCGAACTCGGAATTGGAAACCCAGCGGATAACTTACGACTTGAGAAGAATGTTTTCTGGTTTTAGATCGCAATGTATCAGCCTCGCCTCCTTAAGCACCGTCAATGAGTCCAATAGCTGGGCGGTGAACACCTTCACGAGCTGTGTACTCAACCCTTGGAATTGATTTTGCTTGATCAATTCGTAGAGGTTAGAGGACAAGAGTTCGAACACCAAACATAAGTGACTACGGTGGATGAATGAATCCCGTAGCCGCAGGATGTGATGTTCGTCATTCGGATCGCATTGGTTGTTCAGCTACCCATAGAGTTCACAGAGATAAGAATTAAGTGAGTTTCGCGAGTGTGTCGGTCAGGGCACTCACCAACTCGAGAATTGTGACCTCCATCATACTCTGATTGAAGTATGCTGGTTTGTTTTTTACCACCTTCACGGCAACAATTTCGTGCGTCTTCATATTCTGACATTTCACGACTTGCCCGAAGGTTCCTTGGCCAAGGATGTCCAGGATCAGGTATCTTGCGGAGGGTCTCCTCAGGGGCGAACGGAACGAGATTGCATCGACAATACTCACTTGTGACCATCGTCAGTGCCCAGCCAGTCATTGACGTAGAGAATGTAGTCGTAGTCTTCGTTGTCGTATCCGTCGTTATGCGCAGGCTTGCTGGGTTTTGTCAACACTCGCCGTGGGTTGTGTGTTGATTCGTATCTGAACTGCGGATTGCAGATATGGAACGTATCCACTAGGTGAGTCGTTAATTGTCGTATGGGCTACGATCAGGAGCAATGTAATCAGTCAACCGAAAGCCAAGGCCAGGTGAAGCCCCGCAGGCTGAAGGGATTGGCGCCAAGGTACGTACGCTGAGGTAAATGCCATTCCCATCCATGCGTCTGCCCGTCCGCGACCGTGTGGTGATAGGTTGCAGTTCAGAAGCGTCCCGGACCCGCCTAAAACCCGTTGGCTTCCTCTTTCCAGCGGGCTCGACCATCATCGGTTGAGGTTCTTGAGGGTAATAATGATTGCTGCCCGGTCCTTCCTGCATCCCTCCGACTGGGTGATGGGAGAAAGGCAACGGCGAACTGGGAACCGAGGAAGAGTTTTGCCTAACAGATCTTGGTGCCAAATGCGCCGGGGTGTTCACAACGCCGGGAGATAACGACGTTTGGTTCGACGTCGGTGGGTAAGGTGGATCAGGGTGCTCGGGGTTTGAATGGACGCGATTATGAGTCTGTTGATACGCGCTTGGGTTGTATGACCTCTGTTGTTGCGTCTGGTGTTGATCAGGGTAATTGTATCCTCCGCTCGTGGTGGTGGGAGAGTATTGTGCCTGCTGGGACGAGTAGCTATCTAGAGTGGACTGGGATGACAGTGGCCCATGACGCATTGGTGAGCGCCCGGATCGGTTAGAAGTGGCAGGATCGTGTTGAGTTTGAGAGCGTTTGGGAGGGTGAGATGGTGAAGTGTTGTAGTAAACGTCGTGGTAGGGGGCCTCTGCGGTGTTCCCGGATGACTGGGGAGGGTAAGGGACGCTTGAAGGATAAAGGGAACCGGGGTGCTGGGATCCGCCTGCAAACGGCCTTTGAGAATCGACGTTTGCGGCTTCCTCGAGGTCGTGGCGACGCCTGGAATTTGTAGAGGCAGAACTCATAGAGGTGCTGCGTGAGAGAGGACCGGGGGAGTACTGGATTTGGGCAACGCCAAACTGATTATCCTCCTCGACGATCTGATTGATCCTTGGTTGACGTGTGGAGGTGGTCGGGGACTGATGGCTCTGGGAGTTACGATGGGTCGCCGGCGGCGGCGGGGGAGGAGCGTAGTACGGGGAGTGGGAGGTGTTGGAATCGAGACTCGCTTGGGTCTGCCAACGGGGAAGATCAAAATCATCGTTTCCGGTCATGTATGCCAGTTCAGGTTCGGACATTCCAGAGCGAATTTTTCAACGTAGTGCCCCTGTACGAATCGTAGCACGTCGCGAGTGAGTGTGTCCTCGAGTGGTCGTCAGTCCGCGACTGGTCGTGGTTGAGGATGATGAAGGAAGACTAATCGTGACCACAAACCATGAATGATGGGCATGAGACGGTAATGTACAGCCATTGATATCGTGTAAATACTCTACAGGCCCTTCAACTGCTCCACGACGCCTTTCTCGACCTCCGACAACACAGCGGGCCCTTGTCCGGAGGAGTACACCTCACGAGGGACATCGACCGACAGAAAAATCTGTTTTTTGAATCTTTTGGCTGACGGACACCGGGAAGAATAGGGGGAAAGAGTTAGCAACCGGTCGGAGACGCGCTCCCGCACGGGTAGCGGGGGAGGAAAGAAGCCTACCTAGCCTTTGAGACATCGAAAACGCTGCATCTGAATCTGCGGATCGAAACAGAGCGCTTGCGGTCGCTGTGTTCGCCTCGTATACCTTTATTCCAATCTTCAGCCTGACAACGAGTGTTTACCGCGCGGGGTCAACAGTTGAAACATACAGGTGGCATGGCACAGGCCCAATCTCGAGCCAGGTGTCCCTGCAGCGGCGCCAGTGCCGCACCACCCTCAACTTGCTCGCCTAGACCGTCCGATGTCGTACCGACCCAGATCATGTATGAATCAACCAAGCAGATGATCTGCATCGCCAGCGGGGGCAAACTCGAATCTGACCCAGTCAGTTGTTTCGAAACAATCTTGATAGCTTTGTCACTCATTCCAATCGTGAGAGCGCGGATGGGCCGATGAGCGTTCGCGGCGATATTGGCAATGATCGCGATCGGCCACCGTGTACGTATGGTGGGTCAAGGGATGGCCAGTCGCGTGGCTTGCCATTTGAATAAAAATAGTATAACGCGCAGGGAAAGAGCAAAAAAAAAGGGGACCAGATGTGACAGTAATGACAGTCAGACCATCTACCGTACATACCTGCAGGATATGTTCATGTAAGCGTGGCACATTCACAACGGGCGACATGCGAGGAGACGCGATTGGTGAGGAAGAATATGGTTAAAAACGGGGGAGGGAGAGATGGAGATATCAACGGACGAAGGAGGGATTGGATATGGACAGGGAAAGAGCGACTCGATGATGGGAGATGGAGAATAACAAGGGACTTGGTACATAACACTGTGAATCAAAGATAATTGTGTTTGGAGTGCGTGATGCAGGTAAAGATGTAATGTGTCAGTTTTGCAGAGAAGGGATGCAACAAGAAAACGTGTCCGTGAAGGAATGGCAAAGGGACCGGAGAAACCCATGGAGACTCAAGGGCGAATGGGAGGGAGGTGGACCGAATTCAGCAGAACAACGTTTTGCACCAGAGGGTGAATCGAGCCCACCAACCACCTCGCCAGGGGCCGGTCCTGTGAGGCCCGCCAAGCCTGATCATACCGGTGCCAAAGCGAATCTCAAACGTCTGTTCCTCGCCCTCTTCAATATCTTGCTTTCGCTTGGACTTGGGCGGGGCAGGGAACCTTTGTAGGGTTTTGGTAGAAATAAATGAGGGGAAAAGTTCCAGCAATGAGGAGTATTCGGGATTCGTCAAGTCAGGTGCCGTCCAAATGCGGGACTGAGCTTCGATCTCCGGGAACACGCCTCGTCGTGATGGGCTCAAGTTCTGGAGAACGCCATCGCTTGGGGCGTTGTTGACAGAGACATCGTCAGGCGTTCCCGGAGGATCCCCGATTTGAGACGCCGATGATGTGGTTGCCAAAGATCGGGATAATGGAGGGGTATCCAAAAACGGGTCACTAGGGGCCCTTGGACGCTTAGCTAGGGTTTTTGTGGCAATTGGTGGTGACGACCCAGGATGGGAGAGGAGAGGTTGTGAGGGAAGGGGCTGTGTTTGCACCCGCAAGTGCGTAGGTAAAGTCGAACCCAACGCCGACACGCTTGATGAGCGCGAATTCGGCGACAGGACGTCTTCGAAACCGAGTACCTGGCGGGATGGTTAGATAACAGGATATGGCGAATAACAGTGAGAACCGTACCCCTTTGAGAATATTGATAGCCTCCAACATAAAGTCCTTGCCACTACGGAGTGAAAACGAAACTGGTCAGCGGACGAAAACACAATCGAAACCATGTCAACATACGCGGCTTCTTGGAACACGGCATCATCGATTTCCCATGTGATCCGACGAGAGCCAGCGCCACCCAGGTTTTCTGGGAGCGCTTGTAGCCTCACCACCGCCCACAACGCTTCGAAAAACGGACGAGTGCCTGGCATGCCGAGAGTACACCAAGTGCGGATGAAGGTATCAAGGCGTTCGTAACGCTCCTTACGGGCGGCTGGTCCGTTCGGATGTAAGCGAGAATGGGCCGATAATGAACCACCGGGGAGTGTCACCGAAAGGTGGGCCTGATATTCGGCATTGCGACGCGCTGATACGTGAGCGTGATAACCGGAACGGACTGATGCCTGGAGTCTTGCAAACGGGGGTCGTTGCGATGGTGGGAGGGTAGTCAAGGTCTGTGTCATTAAACGACCGACCTCTTCGTCCTGATCGTAATACCTATTAAATACGACCGTTCAAAATGTATCTGAGTGAGAGGCACGAAATTGAAGACGGACCAGAGTCTGCACTGTTCAGCGAAGGTCTCGAGGTCGCTCTGGAGAGCCTTTGAAGGGATAGGTGACTGTGAGGGCGGCGGGGATTTGATACGCTTTCCACCACGCAGGCGACCGTTAAACGAAGGGGATGTGGGAGAACGCGTCGGGGACATGGATAGAACGGAAAGGGGCGAGGTTGCCGTGTCTTTCGAATTGTCGTCCGTGTGGATGGAGATGGGTGGAGGCCGGTGATGGCGGGCGGTTTCCAGAGGATAAGCCATCGTGTGCGACAGAGCAGAAGCTGGTCGCGAGCTCAAACTGTGGGCAAATGCGGCCGATTGAGCTTGTCCAGCGGGGTGAGATTTGCAGAAGTTTGTGAGGAAAGCAGATCTGGTTGCGCGGAGATCAGAAACCTTCCTATCTATAGACACGGCGGCCCGATGGGTGCCGGACAACGCTTGAGGGTCTCTCCTCGACGGAAAAAGGAGGAGAAAGCGCAAGTCCAGCCTAGGAGGCCAGCGATTAGGCCTTCCCGGAGAGTGTGAGGAACGGAGGAGGTTGGGGAGGATTAAACGTCGCACGTGGCAACACCGCTTATCGAGAACGGCTTGCTGTCACCGCAACCTCCGTCATCCAGCTCTTCTGACTGTTGAGACCGTCCACCGAATGCTTGAGCCTGGTTTTCGTGGCAAACTTTGGCGGGAAATCAGAGCGAGGTAAAGTGTGACTTTCCGTGGCCTAGGTAGAATATTTTCTAAATTCATAACGGATGCCAGTCACCGTGGATTTTAAGTATTGCTCGAGCCTCAGACGGCGGTCGGGATCCCGATAACCCCTTTCTTGACCAAGGTATCTGAAGTTTAGAAAGCCTGAAGGGCCATGGAAAGTCACTCAATACGGGAGAGAGGAAGTAGATAACGATTTGGATTGTAACGGCCGGTATGGTGGTCACAAATGGGTATAAGACTCAAACGCTTCCCGACGCTTGATCTCTCTTCCTCCCTTTCACCCCCACCAGCCGCCATCCGAGCATCCCTCATCCTCTATCATCTGGCCCTGACCGGCCCTGCCTGAGCGAGACTGACGTCGAAAGCTCCGCTGGTCTTTTTCCTTTTTTCGCTCCTGCCGCCCTTCCTAATCCGCTTGAGATATGGCTCAGGCGTGGACAGCCCCCTCCAATCCCTCCAATGGTCATGAAGATGTAGATCTCGCACGATGGGAGCTCGCAGAGCTGCTCAAACACTCCGACGGCCGCTCGGAGATTGTGTACGCGCCCCATCACATCGCCAGCCCATACAACGGCTATGGGGGTAACAACATGGGGGATGGTGTCAACGCGCAAAGCCAACAGGCTCACCACCAGGACGCCTCTATGAACGGATCCATGAATGCTCATATGTCTCAAAACCACTCCATGAACGGCCATGGCCAGCAAAACCCCTACGACATGTACTCCAACAACAACGGGATCCCCGGCCGCGGTTACCTCGCCGATAATCTCGGAATGCAACCCCAACAGAGCATGTACTCTAGCCCATCTTTAAACGGCGCTGTGACCGATCCTTCCCCGTATCATCACACACAATCCTTCACGATGCATCAGGATTTTTCTTTCCCTTCTATCACGCGTAACACTCCTTCGATGCCCGATATCCGGCGTATCGCTATGAATGCGCAGAATGGGTACCGCGGTCCTGATTATCGAGATAGTCTTGGTGGGATGAACGGCATGGATGGTCCCCCTCTAAATGCCCATGCACAGCCACAGCAGCCATTCCCGGATTTTTCCCGTTACCAACAACAGAACGCATATACCTCTCCTCCCCCTCGCCATGGCTCGAATTCCACCCCATTTTCCCCCTCTCAGAGTGATATGATGCAGGATCTTCAAACCCATCCAACCTTCCACAATCAAGCGATCGCGAGGTATGACAACATGGCCAATTTTCCCGGCACCGGTTCCATCAACGGATCTACGATGGATTATTCACAACCGGATGCGCGCGCTTCTTCTGTGGACACTGCCTCGGAGTCCCAAGGTTCTTCGAACCTTGTCGACTCTAACGACTTCCAGTCTTTCATAAGGTACACCAGTTTTCATCTTCCGATCGCGGAAAGTTTGAATACGGATTCATTCCACCTAGGCGCTACTTGGATCAATACGCGCGGACACCAAACCGCCTCGCGTTCGGTGAACGCTCAATCATCGTCATGTCTAGTAAGGTCGCTCAAAAGTCATACGGAAACGAAAAGAGGTCAGTGTGTTTCATCAATTAACTCAGTTATTTCTATTTTTTATTTCCCCTGATTGATGTTGATCTCCTGTGGTTTCGCTCCCTTTATTGGAGAACCTGCGCTAACGTCGACGGGCTCAATTTCAGGTTCCTCTGTCCCCCACCCACTGCGGTGATGGTAGGAAACTCGTGGTGGTCCGAGGTCCGTAGGAACGGAGAAGAGCCGACCCTTGCTCCTCCACGAGTTGTCGTCTCCATCTCCGGAGAGCCCATTCCTCCCGAAAGTTCTGTTGAATGGGCAGGAGCGTCAGGAAAACCCTTCGACGCGACCGACCCTCCGAATGGGACCACCTTCGTGGGCCGATGCGTCGGAAAACAACTCTTCATCTCTGAAGCCGATGAAAAACGTAAGAAGGTCGAGGCCCTGGTCAAGGTTACGGCCCCGTCGGTTGGTGATGAAGAGGGCAAAGTGATCGGCCTCTTCCCCAGCAAGGCCATCAAGGTGATCAGCAAGCCTAGCAAAAAGAGGCAGAGCGCGAAGAACTTAGAATGTGTGTGGTCCCTGGTCCCTTCGTATCCTTGTCACCACGTCCAGTGCTAATCTTCTTTGAACCAATCACAGTGTGCATTAATCATGGCTCGACCGTATCCTTATTCCACCGTCTGCGGTCACAGACAGTGTCAACCAAATACCTTTGTGTCTCGGCGTCAGGGTCTTCGTTCAAAGGATCCGACGGAGCACCTTTGATGGGTCTGGATGTCCGGTCCAAAGTGTCCACTCCCGCGTTCGTCGCGCGAACATCCAGTTGGGGTGAGACCCGTTCTCAGGTTTACGCGATTGTATTGCCCCTAACATTGGCATGACTATTAGACCCGTTCATCATGTACATCGTTGATGTCAACAAACCGGTCGGCGGTGTTGACGCCCCTCCTCCCCCTCCCCCTCAACCGGATTATCCTTCGCCACCCCCTAACGCCATTCAGTTTACGAACAACGGTTCCCAAATTCCAATCTACTACAACCAGACCGTCGTCCTTCAGTGTCTGACGTCAGGAGTTGTCAGCCCCATCTTGATCATCCGGAAAGTCGACCACCAAACCACCGTCGTCGGTGGAGGGATTCAGGAGGGCGGAAAGGCTGTACCAGACCACTACTGTGCCCCGGGAGAAGTATGTGGTGACCCTGTCTCCCAGCTGCACAAGATCGCATTCGAGGTGTATGAACCGAACAAGCCACCCGCTGAACCTGGAACCCCTGGCACCTCTGGAGCATTCTTGTCTTGCATGGCGGAGAAGGTCAACACCTACCGTCCCGTGGAGGGTAGACAATGGACCCCTACTTTGACCTTGCCACTGCCGACTCGGGGAAGCGACTCGCCTGCCATGCCTGGATCTCCGGCCACCTCCACGCCCACGCCGAGCTCTTCAAGCGCTGTCCACCCATTCGGAAGTTTGGATGTTCCCTTGTCACCGATGGACGTAGAGGCAACGAATGATGGAGGGCGTGTCAGGAAGGGCAAGAGGGCCACGAGTAGTGCAGGCGGTGTCTCCAAGAACTCCCAGATGAAAGGGCGCGCTAAGCGCCCGCATTCCGCTGGTTCTGGAAGTACCAAGCGCCCTTCTACTGCTGATGGCATCACCGGTCTCGGGGGATCTGGTGCATTATGGCAGGTTGACATCGGCGAGACTAGTGTCTGGACAATTGTTGGAACCGGTAAGTTGGCCCTCCCTGGGTGGCAAGGTTCAACCGCATGACTGAATTTTGGCTATAGAGCAAGTGAGATACAATTTCTACGTCCCTCCTGTCCTCTTCGACCAAAGAGATACTCCTCCCGGTTTGTCGTATCCAGTTCCGAATAAGCCCGTGACACCTTTCCCTGGGGTAGTCAAGTACTTGCCCCCCGATCGTGCTTCTGAGGCACCGAAGGGGCACCACACCGCTAGAATGCAGCCCAACCCGCACTCGGCCAAGATGCTAACCATCTACGGAGAAAACTTCTCGAAGGCGGATCCTTTACACGTCTTCTTCGGCTCGGAATCATCCCCTTACGTTGAGGTTCGGTGCACCGAAGTTATGGGCTGCCTCCCTCCAGAGACTGAGGCCGCGAAGAGGAGGCCAGTCATCTTAGTCAGAGACGACGGGGTTGTGTTCCCCTCATCGACCCTATATCCCTGAATATCCCGGAGCCTATCGAAGGAGGTCAGGTGCTGAAAATTTTCATCATATCGAGGTTTAGGTTTTTCCAATTTGTGTTTCCTGTGCTCCCTCTTGTGTACGTCTGAAGTTCTTACCACTCCCCCCTCTTACATCAAGCTCGCGGACGTCTCTCCTTAATACGCCCCCCATCTTCCCCCTTGCTATTGCGGGCTTAGGACCCGATCAAGTACCGTCACTCCCTCATTTCTTTCAATTTATTCTCTTGCTTACCCTGTTATTTGCCACCCCCATACTTGTTATTCGCCCCATTCCCTCTGTCTGAATTACAGTATTTACTTGGAGGCGGTGGATGTATTTTCGCCTGTCTTTATTATTTTTGTATTCTCCTACCTGGTGTCGTCGTATAACCTCCCACAAAATCTAAGCATCTTTCTTCACGTTGAGGCCGAGGTCGGGAGCAGTTGTGTTCAGACCTGATGTCGATCAGGGAGGTTCCAGGATCCCAGATTGTGTTTCTCCTCATCCTTTCCACTCGACCACAACGATGTATCCCTTCGAACTCCCCAGTCTGCTGTGGGCTCGGTACATCGAATATTTATGGGATTACAAGCCTGGTTCCTGGGTAGACACTTCAGCATCCACCTTCCGGTTATTCGCCGCCTTCATTATTGTGCCGCTCGCCCTGTTGGTCATGCTTGCAAGTCTATCTCTTCCGCACCCTTCCTCACGTCAATCATAAACGCTAATCTTTTCTCTCCCCATCCTTCCTTCCGTCCTCGTGTTTCCGCTCCGTTGCGTCCGTACACGCGTGTGCGCCGGGATCTTCTCCCCCTTTGCTTTTTGGGTTCACGTAGGACGTGACATCGTACATCATCGCGCGGACGCTCGGTGTCATCGACGATACGAAGGCTTCTACGAGCGATCGCGAGTCTCTACACCATGTAGCTGCGATTGAAGGGACCGACACGAAGCCTCCAGCCATCATCGTTCAGTCGGCATCCGTAGCAGGGAGTATGTCCATCGATCCGAGCGCCCCAGCTGAAGTCGGTCAACCCTTGGGCGAAATAGGGGAAAAACTGCAGCTCGAAATCGACCGTTCACATTCTCACCCTCAATCGTCCTCCTCGAGCTCACTGTACGAGGGCAACCCAGCGTTAGCCGGAGTTGGCGTCTTCTCCCCCGCAGCCTCCACACCGCCTTCACCAACGATCGAGAGGAGGAGGTTTGGCTCGTTGAGCAAGTGCAGCACCATGACACCTTTGAGTCAGCTGGACGACGAAAACGGGAGCAGCGAGAAGGCGATCACAGATGGGGAAGGGGAAGAGGAGATTATCAAGTCGAAAGTGGGGAGGAAGGGTTCGTGGGGATCCATGAGTGCCGGGTTGGATTCATCTTACGCACTCGTTGACAGGGATTCTGGGTCTGAGGATTCTATGGTCCCCTTGAGGAAGCGGCGGGGGGTGCCCACCATGGAACCCATCGGCTCGTGATTCATTCCGGTTACATTACGCTCAGTTCGCTGCGAACTATGTAACGGTGTACGCCATTTAATTGGTATCCCTGGTATCGCGAACACCTGATGGTACCCATACGGGCGTTCTTGATCCATGATGGAACGTTGAATGGAGGTCAAGGAAACACGTTGTCGGATTTATGGCACGATAAACGGTATTAACATAAACAGAACAGCGCACAGGGGGACTGATAAGCACACCATATGTATGATACAATA
>Ga0307515_10010833_pt1 | contig 17394 bp, 21 predicted proteins | sample 17_EM_MG_FD_194513 | JGI IMG/M metagenome (GOLD analysis project Ga0307515, IMG submission 194513) | Populus trichocarpa ectomycorrhiza microbial communities from riparian zone in the Pacific Northwest, United States - 17_EM | ecosystem: Host-associated > Plants > Roots > Unclassified | place...
CCGTAACAAGCCTACGGACGCGCTAGTATCGCAAACTTTACTCTACTACTGTAGAGTCATCAGGGGGCGCCCGTTGCTCGCCCCCCCACCCTCTATTACCATTTCCCTTGCAACCTCTATTTATTATATAGGCAGAGCTCTTATATAGGCTTTAGTAGGGACTTTATATAGAGCTTTATATAGGTAATTGATTATAGAGACGTTTATAGAGACAATTGCATAGGTAGTTATATAGACGTTTATAGAGCCGTTTATAAAGCTGTTTATAGAGCTGTTCATAAGGCTATCTATAGAGCCGTTTATAGAGCCGTTTATAGAGCTGTTCATAAGGCTATCTATAGAGCCGTTTATAGAGCCGTTTATAAAGACAATTATACGGCGATTAACCATATAGATGGTTATATGGCCGATTGCAGAACCTTCCTAGTATATTAGTGCTACGTATTATTAGAGCTTTAGAGCTCTATATAGGGCTTTAAGTAAAGCTTTAAGCAGAGCTTTAAGGGGAAGACCCTCTTAGACCCTACTGCGTACTATATACTCTATTTACTAAGTAGCCAGTATACTAGGTGGGCAGAGGTGCTGTAAAGCCTTTAGTAGAGCTTTTAGTAGAGCTTTTACAAAGCTTTAGCAGAACTTAAGGTTTTAAAGTTCGTCGCGTGGATTCTGCCAATATACCTTTTTTCTAACCAATTAGAAGCGGGAGTTCTAACCAATTAAAAGTTGGCTTGGCGGGGGTTTAAAATCCAGGACCCAAATATAATAGACCACTCATACCTCGGGTCAATTAATGGCGGTGTTAGCTAGGGATATTGACCAATAGATCAACAACACGTTTCTTAACCCGCAGGCGTTCCAGTCAGTAACGATAGTAGCGAGAAAATTAAAAAGAAAATATAAAACTTACTGGACTATAAAATCTTAGGTTTGCTACACAATTTGCTCGCTATGATATACAATACCTTTAATATAGCGTGGGAAATGGCTCTAACTTGGATCCAAGAAGAGTTTAAGGTATCTTTTGCTTTTATCTTAGCTTATCTAAATCGATGTTAAAAGAGAGATAAAAAAAAGATAAGGACGCTAACTTTATTCGTCTAATTCGTATAGAATGTAAGTAGATAGTGTAAGATAGACAAGATGCGATAATGGCTGACTAAAGTCTCTTTATTGGTATAGGATGTAAGCCAATAATTCGAGATAGACGAGATGCGATAATAGCTAACCGAAGTCTCTTTATTGGTGTAGTTTAATGTAAGTTGATAATTTAGAATAGACAAGATGCGATAATGGCTAACTTAAGTCTCTTTATTGGTATAGGATGTAAGTCAATAATTCGAGATAGACGAGATGCGATAATAGCTAACCGAAGTCTCTTTATTGGTGTAGCAAGTAAGTTAGCAATTTAAGATAGACGAGATGCGATAATAGCTGACCGAAGTCTCTTTACTGGCGTAGTTTGATGTAAGTCGATAATTTAAGATAGGCGGGATGCAATAATAGCTAACCAATGTCTCTTTATTGGTGTAGCAAGTAAGTTAACAATTTAAGATAGACGAGATGTGATAATAGCTGACCGAAGTCTCTTTATTGGTGTAGTTTAATGTAAGTTAATAATTTAGAATAGACAAGATGCGATAATGGCTGACTAAAGTCTCTTTATTGGTATAGGATGTAAGTCGATAATTCGAGATAGACGAGATGCGATAATAGCTGACCGAAGTCTCTTTATTGGTGTAGTTTAATGTAAGTCGACAATTAAAGATAGACGAGATACGATAACAACTAACTGAAGTTTCTTTATTGGTATAGCTTAGTGTAAGTCGACAATTTAAGATAGACGAGATGCGATAATGGCTGACTAAAGTCTCATTATTGGTATAGGATGTAAGTCTATAATTCGAGATAGACGAGATGCGATAATAGCTGACCGAAGTCTCTTTACTGGTGTAGTTTGATGTAAGTCGATAATTTAAGATAGGCGGGATGCGATAATAGCTGACCGAAGCCTCTTTATTGGTATAGCGAGTAAGTCGACAATTTAAGATAGACGAGATGCGATAATAGCTGACCGAAGTCTCTTCATTGGTGTAGCAGGACTGGAGGTATCTTGAAGACAATGATTTCGCTAGAAGATTCTTTAACAAGATCTTCTTCAACAAGATCTTCTCCAGCGAGATCCGAAAATCTTTGGTCGCGATTATTGAATCGCAGTGCGATTCTAAACTTTGTGCGGACTGTACAAAAGTGCTCTCTTTCGAACGGTCTTTCTCTTTGCGTGAATTACGTGTACGTGCAAAGAACTGTGATCTTTGCAATTTATTACATTTCGCGCTGTCATCTCTTGACATGAAAGATGAAACGCCAATTCAAGTAAGAAGACGACGCTCAGCCTTGGAGCTAGCTGATAGCGGCCAACGTATTCTTCATCTCTGCTCTGCTTCAGGACTCTCTGGCGACTATATTCAAGACGTCCAAAACGGGATTCCCGATTTATTTGCAATCATGAATTCTATGACTGACTGGCCCCTCTATTTTGAGCTGCTTAGCCAGTGGCTCGCAGAATGCAACCAAGGTCACGAATGTCACCAGAGAACTATGTTTTGTCCGACAAGGCTGATATTCGTCGGCGATTCGGACCCCAATAAGCTCAGACTTGTGGAGCGAGCTAGTCGAGTGGACTATCTAGCACTCTCCCACTGTTGGGGTGGTCCAACGACGGATGAAAAGAAGAAGTACTGTACCACTCCTGAGAATATTCGGAGGCGGCGGAAAGGATTCACCTTCGAAGATCTGCCAAAGACATTTCAAGACGCTGTTCAAGTGACCCGAAAACTTGGAAAAAATTTCCTGTGGATTGATTCCCTTTGCATCATCCAAGAGGAAGAAGGCAAATCCGATTGGAAAAGGGAATCGAAGCTTATGGAGCGAGTTTTCTCTTCCGCTTATTGCACCATCGCTGCTACTTCAGCAGCCGGTTGGAAAGAGGGATTCCTTGAGCGAAAACCTACAATTCAGTCTGTCCAGGTTCAAGACGTCTCTGGAAACAGGCTTTACGTTTGTAATAACGTAGACAATTTTAATGATGATGTGGAAGATGGAAATCTAAACAAACGAGGCTGGGTTCTGCAAGAGAGGGTTTTATCCCGCCGAATCATCCACTTCACCAAAAAGCACACATATTGGGAATGTGGTAAGGGAGTCCGTTGTGAAAACTTCACAAGAATGGTAACGTAAGGGAGCGAACTATTTTTAGCTTTTGCGCACAGCGTGTTGATTTTCGCTCTAGTCCGCTTGGGAGGCAGTATTTCCTTCTTGACCCCAAGTTTCCGGATCGACTTACCCGGTCAGGATATTATCGGACTGTTGAGTTCTTACAATATCTTTTTCAACAGTACGCTCGATGCGGTCTTAGTCTGTCATCGGACAGAGAAATTGCGATTTCTGGTCTGATGGAACGAATGAAACGAGTCTTCCAGACGGAGCAAAAACATGGTGTATTTGCACGCTACCTTGTGAGGCTCCTTCTCTGGCGACGATCTGAGGAGAGTACGACGGAAGGAGTATTCGAAGACCAACCGTCGTGGTCCTGGATGAGATACACTGCGATCGAGTTCGAGAAAGTTCCAAGAGATCCTAATTTTCTAGTCGCAGATGATGCCATGCTGCGATTCGACGTTGAGGAGAAGGCACTTGTCGTCAGATTTAGGTCATTCCAAAACTGTAGAGTGGAACATGGTACAGGTGCGGTTTTGAACGCAGAGTCAAGGATTATGGGCACGTGGTGGTTCGAGACAACACTTGACCCCAAGTTAAAGCAAAATGTGGTTGTCGTTGGAGTGGAAGTTCAAAAGAGAAGAGATCTTGATAAGACCTGCTGGGTTTTGGTGACCCAAAAATCTTCGGAGGATCAGTACAGAAGGGTTGGACTAGGAAAGATTGAAGCGCGCTATATATCAGAAGAGGGACACAAAGGAAGGCTGTTGTGAAAATGTGCACTAAATCATCATGATAAATAGGCTAGAGAAAGTGAAGAAGGATTTCGTGTGTAGGAGGCCATATTCCCTGTAGCCAGTAATGAGACTCAAAGATGATGAGGCTCAACACGTGAACCATTAAGCAACCAGGCATTTACGTGCAATCTTTAAATCTCCCAAACCTGAGAGCTCCGCATTGGATTCGTACGTGCGGTTGCATGAAACAATACCATCCGTATTGGCTTGGAAAACCAAAATTTACACTCTGCGGGCAGCAAGAAACCTCTGTAGCACAGTAGACCAGAGCTTAACTAGAATAACTCGGGTTACCAAGGTCGGACGCCGCTGTCGTTGGCGGTAGAGAAAGGCAACGAGGTAGTGGTTTGGCCACTAGTTAAGCGGGAGGACGTCAAGGCCGACTTCAAAGAATATGCACGCTATCCCTTCCAACGGGAAGTCCTGCGAGAGTTGAACCGTGCGCGAATACCAGAATCAAAAGTACGCGATGATTCTATTGGCTGGCTCTTGTCGATACCCGTAGGACACGGAGAGTAAGCGGTGGCAACATGTTGACCGCTGATTGGCACCAAAAAGAGTGATAACTATAGGACTAAATTTATCGTTGGAAGGTATATAGCCTCAATTCCGGTCGACACAACGGGCCGCGAAGCGGTAGTTCGTCTGCTGATCAAGCGGGATGTCAAGGCCGACTCGAAGGACAATTACGGTTGGATTGGTGGCAAAACTAGGTCGCGAGGCGGTGGTTCGGCTACTAAAGGCAAAGCTTAGCAACGGGCAGGCAGGATGATATATGTGATAAGTTTGCGCTGTTTCCGCTGTGGTTGAGATAATTGATGGTGGAATTAGTGGTGGATTTGTTCTTGTGCTGGAAAAATCGCGGGATCGGTAAAATCGCGGGAAGCACGGGTAGAAGCAGTGGCGCAGAGTTTTTCGCGCGCGCGAAAGGTGAAGCCGATTTTGTTAGCACAGGTATCGTACACCAAACCCCGCCGTCTATCCAGTGCTCTTACACTATCCTACACATACAGGGTAATCGTACAGCATCAATGCTCAGCCATAAAACCTACCTTCCCCGCGTTTAAGCGCCTGCATAGTATGTTGCCAGTATCCTCTCCCGATGCGCCACTAATTTCTGCTTCCCTAACACGGTGTTTCGTAATCTTGACTCCGACCATCCATTCCCCAGCCCATCATCCAAAAGCAAATTCGTGTAGGCAAAGACGCCGGCATCGAACAGGCCAGGCTTTGCTGCTCGAAAGAACCATTCATCTTCTCCTAAGACCGTTTCTAGTCCCATGAAAGCTTCCTCAGCGTCTTTGTACAATGTTTCGGCGCTGATGACCACGCTATGCTTCAACAACTCTGCTTCGGCAGCTGCACGTAATTCGTACGCAATCGTAAGACGTACTAGGGAATTGCTGGACGCCGGGAGGATGTAGAGCGATTCGGCGATGGACGTGAAATTGGACGTTAGGTAAAGTGTATATAGCTGTTGTGCCAATTATTGTCAGTTCCTTCTACGACCAGCAGATTGCCACTAGAGAGCAACATACCCACGCCCTCCGTATCCGGTGGTCTATCAGAGAGAGATATGCCTCGTAGCGCAAGTCGGAAGGCTCATCTACAACGGAGCTGCTAGTTTCTAACGTCCATTTCTGTAGCTTGCCTGACGGGATTGGCGGAGATGGTTTAGAGGCTTCAGCTGATGAGGGAAGGAGGAATGGAAGCGCCCCACTGGGAGACGCGTGATTATTTGAAGAAACGACGCGGAAGTCGACCTTGCAGAATTTCAAATATGTCTATGGAGCAGACCGTCTTAGCTACATGATTGATGTGTAATAGCATCTCTGGGAATGTGTCACGGCCAGTACTAACCTGCCATTTCAAACAACTCGGATTGTAGGACGGCGCACCCGATACAGCTCCATCTGCAGTTGTGAAGACATAGAGAGCATGCTGATGTCGATTTCGAGGTGCGCGCAAAGGGAGCTCGTTCGCCGGGTAGGTAACGAGAGGAAATTTATCGAACAGGCGCTTCAAGGGCGGAGGGATGGTAAAAATGGTTCGTCTCTGCTGGGGCGAGGATGCGGTGTTGTTTTGAGAGGCCTCATTATGCTCGATCTCCTCGGGGGGCATTGTCCATGGCTTGAAGATGCCTTCATGCTGGCAGGAAATATTGACGGAAGCCGAACAAATTTCTGTCGGTTAAACATTCCTCTTTGAGCATCATCACTTTAACCGATTTCGGACTTCACCCAGTTACGGCTAACTGAATGCCACCATCCAAATACTCTCAGCCCTGTAAGTAGGTATACCCTCAGCAACAGCACCCTGCCGCCCATCACACCCCCATTAAAAACCAGCCCAAACCATCTACCCCCCGTCCCAGCACCCTCCCAACAAGCGGCGCAACCCCCAACCCGTCAACACGCACATTGGCGCCAGCGTGAGCCTAACAACGCACACCCAAAAGACCCTTTCCCGCCCCTTGACAAACCCCCCAAACATCCCCCACTCCCCCCTCCACTTCTACTCCAGCGACACCCCCGGATACCCCGCCTGATCCATCGCATTCGCGCTCGCGCTCACCCGCATGTGCACCTTCCGACGCACTATCCAGCAACCCCTCCGCTTCACGCGCACGCCATGCCAGCCATGAGCGGCGCGGCCGGCGGCAATGACGGTGGGGTGCAGGTGCAGGTGCGAGGGGGCGTGCAGGGTCACTGTGTTGGATGAGGACGGGGCGAGTGGGACGCGGCGAAGGGGCTCAGATGGTGCTGTTTAGCGGCGCGGATGTAAACGATGAGGGGGAAGAGGATCGTGAAGATGACGAAGCCGGTGGTGGCGAGGCCGATGGCCGCGCAGATGTAGTGCAGCACGTTCGTGGGGATCTCGAGGATGTTGATGTGGCGCTAGATCAGGCTTGGGTTGCAGGAGATGCGGGAATCGCAGGAGTTGCGGGGGTTGCAGGAGTTCGGTCGAGTTGCTGGGCTACCTGATGGTGTGGTTGATGGCACTGGTTTTCTGGCTTCGGCCTATGGTATGGCGACTTTGGATGCGGCTCCGGGCCTGGAGAGGAAGAACAGCGGTTTGGGCAGTAACCTTTGGGGTCCTGTATCGTGGCTTCAGGATGTGGCGCTGTAGCTTCAGGGTTTAAAGGCGAGGGTTGGAGGCCTGGGCGGTAGCCTCTAGAGCGTATTATCACCGCTTCAGGCTCTGGTAGTGTAGTCTCGGGGTCTGGAGGCGAAGAGCGGCAGTCTGGGCAGCAGCCTCTGGGGGTGATCTTGCAGCTTCAGGATGCGGTTGTATAGTTTGAAGCTGCGACCTCGCCGTCTGAAGATGAAGACTGGAATTTGTGCAGCTCTTTATATTGCTCGTCGTTGTAGAAGGGTCTGGTTCTATTGCCTCTGGATCCGAAGACGAGGATCAGCAGCCCGGGCGGTAACCTTTAGCCTTTAATATTGCGGCTTCGGAATCTGAATATGAGGGTCGGTAGCTGTGCAACACCTATATCTGGCAGTGGTCTCATTGATGATCCAGCGGCCACGGCGTTCAATGCGGCAGATGGGTAGATTATAAGACCCGCCTTGCCTGGTTATGTGGCAGAGGGCGGAAATTTCGGACTTCATGAGGAGTAGGGTGACGTTGGGTGAAGTTGTATTTAGCTTTCTCTAACGAAGCGGTGAAAGTCCTGATACTTCACGCTTAATGTTGGTGAGTATCTTCGAATCGTGGGTAAAGATGATTGATGGAATATTGAAGTCCGGGGAACTCTGTCTCAGGGACCTGTCTAGTCGACAATGCATCTACTTTAAATTGGGTACTCTTAGTAGAACTGCTCACCTAGGAAGCCACCCAAAGCAAATTAGGAAGCAGCTAGACTCTTCTATTTCTCGTTGGGACATGGGGACAGAAGAGAAGATGGGAAAGTACTCGTAGAGCGAAAATTAAGTTTGGCCGAGTTGACTCAACGTTGGAAAAAGTTGAAGTAGATAACAGTCTTGAATGTTCATAGATTAAAGCGTATATGCCAGTATACACTAAACATTACATACAACAGGATGTAACTCTGCTAGAGGTGGGGAGTTTATGGTCTTCCAAGACAAGTAATATAAATCAAGGGGAATCCAAGTGAAGGGGTATCAGCACTGCAAGCTACCGGCAGGAAAGAAGAACGCCGTTTACATGCTCAACACGCTCGTGAAGGCTTCAGGGGACCAACATAAACAAAGGCAGAAGCAAAGAAAGTAAATGGTAAGAGCGAAGGACGTCTTCACAAAGTGTGAAGTTGCGTAATGCAAGTAGCCAAAGCGAGCAAAAGTGAAGCTCATAGAAGTAAATATAAACTTGAAGGGAAATCGTATCTAAAAGTACCCAAAGTCTTCACATCATCATGAGCCTTGTAGTCCTCCTCTCAGGATTCCTCCGTCCGGGCCCTAGGAATGTGTTTTTTTGTGCCGCATGGAAAGCATGTCGTTCACAGAACACCTTCCCACCAACCTCGAAATAATCATCATGCAGCTGTATCATACAGTGCTGACAGGAGAAACAATTCGGATGGAACTTCTGCCGCTGGTTGGTTTCGAGGTATTGTCCTTCGATGCCACGGTCGCAAGCTTTACAAAGTGATCCATTGAGCTGATGGTAGTGTCGCTCACAGTAAGGAAAGTTGCTAATGACGTAGAAATCTGCTGTCTGAAACGGTGCACGGCATGTTTGACATACAAAGCCTGTCCAATATTAGTTAGCGTCACGAATGAGAGAAGGGTACAGAGAACTATACTGACATTGTTTGTGATAACGGCCAGTAAGGCGACCGTCAGCAGCCTTGACAGATTTACCTACAATAGGTTCCGAGCAACCTCTGCATTTGCCTTTGCTAGCTGTAGTGCCACGCCTGTTGACAGATGGACTTGGACTCGGGCCCCGACGGACTGCCGGTTCATTTACGTTTTTCGGCGGGCTCGTTGAGAGATTAGCTTGAGGAGCAGGTTTGGAAATGGTTGTGTTTGAAGGGCGACGTTGGTTGAAAAGGCCTCGCTGTATCGCTGGGTCCATTGGAGACTCTGGAGCATCTGCGACACCATTTGCTCCTGGCAGTAATAGAGGTTCTGGGGCATGTCCTCTATTGTATCCTATTAGGCCATTGCGACCCCCAGGTCGAGACTGGGGTGTTAAAGGCCGTAATCCAGCAGGTGGTGCATCTGACACAGGTTTTGATAGTGGCTCAGGGCTTAATGTTCTTGGAATATGTTCGTCTATACTTGCAAGCGATTCGATAGGGCTTGCCTTTGAGGGTCTACGTGATAGTCCCGAAGCCTCTGATGCTGGAGGACTTGATCTGGAACTTGCCGCACTCCTGGAAGACGCTGAGTCGTCAGATGCTCCCGAGTCTGATGGGGTGTGAAGTGGCTTTCCGGGAAGATCTCTCTGCATGGTTAGTATTGATGGCACTAGGGGCATATCATCTAGTCTCGTGCCAGCTCTAGAGCCGCTGCGGCTTGCGCTCCTAAGTGGAAATATGTTAGGCGCCTTGGGCTGACTTGGCAACCTAGTGAATGTGCCTTGGTCCAACTCGCTACTTGGCTCCGAGGGCTGTCTAGACAGAGACATAGGTGGAAAATCGACGGTATCTTGACTTTCTTTGCGCAAGGGAAAAGTCCTCGAACGATTTTCTGGGTTTAGAGTTTCTTTGGCCAGTTCATTGGCCTGTTCTTGGAGACGCTCTAAGAAAGCATCAATACCTTCCGGTCTCGCTGGTCGAGTAGGCGGGCCCGGCTTTGGTCGCGCTGGTAACCCCACTGCTCCATTCAAAAGCGTGGAACTTCTAAACTTCTCAGAACCAGATGTCGAAGGTCTCTGTGCATGTCCCTTCGTACTACTGCTAATGCTACTTTGCGTGGCACTCCTTTTGTGCATACTCTCGGCTGATTTTCCAGCCGATGTGCTTCTCTCCAGACTCTTACCAACTCTTGCATCGAATGGTCCAGGGGCGATCGTGTTCATCCTTTTCAAGACGCTTGCACTACCGTTGGTTCGTGGGCTTAGTGGCGCAAACAATGGATCCGCTTCAGCGTAACGATGGTTATGGCTTGGATTTAGCTTATCTTTAGGTTTGGATTTGGGTTCAGGAGTTGTACTGCGAACTGTGGGAAACGGAGGAAATGCGCAGTCCATGTTTGATGACAGATCCGGAGATGGTGGGCGGAAAAGACGCGGCATTGGGCTAGTAGCACTCCTCACCATCTTGTATGGTGGTCTATATCCACCGCCCGGGGACATTGGAGAAAGGCTTTTAGGATCGCTATAGTTGCCCATAGATGTCAATTGATCGTGTGGCATAAATGGTTTATCTGTGAGTGGTTAGTATAAGTATCACAACTCCGGTTGGAAGCAGCTAACTCACTTGCAGCGGATGAGTCGATCCTTGGTGGTGGTGGCATGCGACCAGGTTTGAGAAGTCCGGACGACTTCGAAGCCAAACCGTTGCTGAATGTCGCCGCGCGGTCGAGTTTGCTTTTAGGAGATATTTGCAGAGGTGTTTCTTCCTCTGCGATCGGTTTCTGGTTTGTGGAGGTGTCCGTTACCAACGTACGCGCGGGTGTACTAGAGCAGACATGGTCGGCCAGCTTTGAGATCTCAATTTCCATACCGCAATCAGAGCACTTGATCGCTGGCAAGAAGCTCATCGGCCTCACCGTGTCCGCCATATCCGCCTTCTCTTTCTGATAAGAGAAGTGCCAGCACCCAAAAAAGCCTCAATGAAGAGTCCGGTGGTCGTAGATGTCCAGTAGCCAGCCGTGAAGACGGGAAGCAACAGTCGCTGGCATGCAAGCTCGTGGCAGCAGCAAAGTTGCAGGGGGAATAATATGCAGTGCTGAGGCAAATCCCTGAGGATAAACAGCCAACCGATCCGCTAGGTTGAGGTCCCAAGCACGGAGTTCTTGCTGAGATTGGGATCTGGAGGATCGTCCCTTTGATGAATGAGCGATGGCTAGTATTCTGGCAGATGGCGAACTCGGTCCTAATCCTAGCAGCAAATTGAACCCTGTTCCTGATGCTGTCAACGTGGCAATTTTGAGAGATTTTTGTTGCCGCACTGGGGACGAGGGGAGGGAAGAGGTGACCAAAAAGATACAGCGACAATCAAAGAATCGTCAAAAGGGCATGCTTTCAAGGATGCGCGCTAGGGTAATGAGTGATGCAAGTAAACTGCGCTCGGTCCCTTGGTGGCGTCTGGCGTCGCATGTGGGGGCGTGCGCTGATTTGCTAGCTGGGAAGTGAGTAACGCACGGGGCATCGCGAGGCTTTTTTGCCCTGTTCGAAGGGGACACATCTGCGGCCGAATTCGTTGGAGCGCAGAAGCCGACGGTAGAGCTTAAGGAGATGAAACAGCACGCCCACGTTACCTCGTTGGACGTTGCAATCGCCCAGCAAGGCACTGGAGCTCGGGTAGGGCTGCTCAAGGGCATCTTTTGATTAGCATATTACAGGTTATTAAGAGGGTGATTTCGGCTGTAGAACAATCAAGAGAAGGCCGAATTTATCCTCTCGGGTGCGTCTGCCAATCAGTATCGAAGGATTGCATTCGACGCCCTCGACGAATCAGCGACGAGCTGCCCCTGATCAACAGGCGGCTGCCCATTCTAGCCGGGCGGTCCCTGGGGCGAGCTGGACGGCGTGGACGGCACAATAATGGCAAACAGTGAAGTCGGCACGAAACCTCGCTCTTCACGCCCGGCGCGTCCTCTCCGGCTCTAATGCCTGCATTGAGACTGCCGTCCGACTGTCTGAACAGCGTTGCAGATGCCGCCACTGCCTGTTCTGGCCCGTTTCGGAGCTTTTCGAAGACCAGGTGAAACCACCATTCTCATAACACATAAGCATAATTCTTTTCTCTTCCTTTTCACGGACCGGACCGTTTATTACATCGCCTTCAGCACACTCAGCAAGCCACTCAGCACTCGTCATGGAGAGTCGCCGGCCGGCTGGCTGCCGTGGGTGCAACATGTACGTAAAAGCATCTCTGGTCCAGTGCATCGCAGCCATGACACCATCGTGGATCGCGCCCATCTGCCAAGCCACAAACTGCTCTGAAGCTCGACCCGTCTCAGCGCTGCCTACCCACCGCACCCAGGTATCAGGGTATTCTGTGTCCCGGGATGCATCAGTTGCTGCGCTACCTCACTGACTGCACTTCTAACTGCAGGTGCACTTCTGACTACTTCGTCTCATCGAAGTCGCTTCCCGCCGGAAGATGCTGATCCGTCATGGCTGGCCGTGCACATGCTTATCGACGATGACGGACCCCTGCATCCTCTTGGCCTTCTGGGAAGGGTGCAAGCAGCAGCGTCGCGTGAGGGGGTGGAGCTCTACAGGAGCAGCTTCCTGGAACTATCTTGACTTTCGCGGGGCAGATGGAAATGTCATCGTAGGGCGCTTCTTCGTCAATTCTACGGCCATGGGAAACTCCAAAGGCGAGACCAAGCTGCAAGTTTATTGATCTTGTCACTTGGCTATCTTCTGGTGTATCGCAAATATTGGCCATGTGACCACTCAGGCAGCCTCTTTAGGATTCTTCTTGGAATCCGTAATTGCTGGCGTGTATGGAGCTGCGTTGGCACCTCAGAGCCGCTACGGTTGGAGGATTCGGCATGCCATTGGCTCCTGCGGAAGCCTCGGATTCGATGCAATTCTCTAGCTCTCAAAGTGGACTCGCAAATTGGAAAAAGCGGTGGGCAAGTGGTTGTCTCTATCCCGGCTTCCGACAACCGCGCCAGTTATCGATAAACAACCCTCGCTTGTCTTGTTCATGTAAAAACTGCCCTCCACCACTTTGCCCAAACATACACCCAAGAAACCTCACAATTCGTCATAGCCGGCTCTCAGCTATATTATAAACTCATCCTTCAAAACTTCTACTCAAAAACCAACCAACGGGCCATTGCCCAGTCGCCAAGACGTTCTCCAATCTCCTCAACTCGTAAGTTTCTACTTTCTTCATGTACCCACAATATATCCAAGATTAGAGGCACCATAACTCTAGACTGCTCTCCAAAGACAGTGTGCTAACAATGCTTCCCTTGCAGGGTCCACCATCCATTCGCAGGCCGACGCTCTTCTCCATCCGGAAGTGCATCGGACTTAGACTACAGAAGATAAACTCATAGTCTTTGAGCATATCATATCACGTCAACCGCCAAACAATATGGCTCCCCATGCAGACGATAGCAAAGGCTTTGCGAATGGAAACGGTGCTGGACCATCCTCGACCAATGACCTCTTCGTAGTAGACTCCCCCAATGTTGTGTATACCGACACCGAGATCAAGAGCAAGTATACCTATCGTACTACTTCGGTCACCCAGGGAAGCGATGGCAAGTACGTAGCCACTCCAAAGGAAACTCTCTACGGCTTCAAGGTGGACCGCAAGGTACCAAAGGTTGGGTGTATGCTTGTTGGTTGGGGTGGTAACAATGGTTCCACTGTGACTGCAGGTATCATTGCAAACCGCCGTGGCCTCGTTTGGGACACTCGCGAGGGAAAGCGTGCTGCCAATTACTATGGCTCTGTAGTCATGGGCTCTACTATCAAACTCGGAACTGACACCAATACCGGCAAAGAGATCAACATCCCCTTCCATGATCTTCTGCCCATGACTCATCCAAATGATCTTGTCATTGGTGGTTGGGATATCAGCAGCATGAATCTTGCAGATGCCATGGACCGAGCTGCCGTCTTGGAGCCAACCCTGAAGGGCCTTGTCCGCAAGGAAATGGCCCTAATGAAGCCCCTGCCAAGTATCTACTACCCAGACTTCATTGCCGCCAACCAAGAGGAACGTGCAGACAACTTAATCCCAGGGAGCAAGACATGCATGGCTCATGTCGAGCAGATCCGCAAAGATATTCGGTTAGAGTCATTTAGCTAAGTCTCTAAACTTCACGGCTAACATTTGATACACAGTGATTTCAAGGCTGCTCATGGCCTCGATAAGGTCATTGTGCAGTGGACTGCTAATACAGAGCGCTATGCCGACATCCTTGAAGGCGTCAATGACACCGCTGACAATTTGCTCAAGGCAATTGAATCTGGTCACGAGGAGGTTGCTCCTTCAACAGTCTTTGCAGTTGCTTGCATCCTGGAAAACGCTCCCTTCATCAATGGTTCTCCTCAGAACACGTTCGTTCCCGGTGCAATCCAGCTTGCTGAGAAGCATGGTGCCTTCATTGGAGGTGATGACTTCAAGTCTGGACAGACTAAGATGAAGTCCGCTCTTGTGGATTTCTTGATTAGCGCAGGCATCAAGCTCACTTCCATTGCGAGCTACAACCATCTCGGTAACAACGACGGAATGAACTTGAGCTCTCAGAGGCAATTCCGCTCAAAGGAGATCTCTAAATCCAACGTCGTGGATGATATGGTCGCTGCGAACACTGTCCTCTACAAGGAAGGCGAACACCCTGACCACACTGTTGTGATCAAGTACATGCCTGCTGTTGGGGATAACAAGCGCGCTCTGGATGAGTACTATGCCGAGATTTTCATGGGTGGCCATCAGACCATCAGCATTTTCAACGTTTGCGAGGACTCCCTCTTGGCTTCACCTTTAATCATTGACTTGGTCATCGTTGCTGAGATGATGACGCGCATTCAATGGAAGGCTCATGGCACTGACGCCTCGGATGAGAAATACTCTAGCTTCCATAGCGTCCTTAGCGTCCTTAGCTACATGCTCAAGGTGAGACCAGTCCACTCTCTTTTATCCTATTTTTTTCAATGACTGACACCTTCAAGGCTCCACTCACTCCGCCGGGCACTCCTGTCATCAATGCTCTTGCCAAGCAACGTGCTGCTCTTACAAACATATTCCGTGCTTGCGTTGGTCTCGAGCCAGAAAATGACATGACCCTTGAGCACAAGCTCTTCTAGGCGATGTCGTTCCATCGGTCAGAGATGGCTAAGTTTTAACTAACTTCAACATCAGTATTAGTCATGCAGGGAGCCCTAAATTACTAACATTTCAACATGTTCAAGGGGTAATTGTTTCTGTTTTCTTGGTTAACCCAAGTCAATCATTCTTTAATTAGCATTGCAAATAAAACATGTTGCTTTATATATAAAGCTATCCGGTGATGACTTACGCTCTCGTACTGCAACGTTGATTTATTTACGAACCATTCCATTGATCGCCATATTTATATACCTCCCCAGCTACGGTATAATGTGGTGATCACTCTGGCTGTTCGGGGAAGCCCCCAACTGATACCTCACTTCGACTACTCTTTTTAGGTTCACCTCGCTTCATCGAGAACAAACATCACTTTTTTTTTCTCCGGTCTATCATCAGCCATAGATGATGGCACCGCACTTCCCTTCCATACAATCTTTCTTCCAAACAAGGCCATCTCCAAATTCTAAGGATCAGCCAAGTTCATCAGCAACAATCGCCGGTGATGGCTTCACCACCGCCGAAGTTGATGCTGTTCTCCATCTAAGCATCGACAGCTCATGGACTCCAACCCAAGACTACGAAGAGAGGGATATTGGAGCTCTAGATTCCGGACCCAAATGTGTCACCTTTATGGGTCGCATCGTGAATTTCTATGATCAGGCTACTCCAAGTAAGAAGCCTAGAGCGGCTCGAGGATGCATCAAGCTCATCCTAGCAGACGGCACTGGGGCACTGACCGTAAGTCTTATAAGTATTAGAGGGTACAGACATACGGCCGTGTTGCTGACCAGATCTGTCTGTCTAGGTCAGACTATGGTACGCCAACATGGAATACAAATTCCGCCTCGGCCATCTTATCAGCGTCTGGACACCCCACATCTCTCATGGTGAGACAGGTGCTCTGGCCCCGTCAAGCGCTCCTCTTTTCACGAGTATCTTCCCAGAGAGAGACCGCAGCTGCCACCTCATGATCCATCAGAATAGCGACGAAGGTGTGCAGTACAAAAGGCCGCTAGGATATAAGGAGGGCCAGCCATTGCCAGGGCTCATGACACTCAGGAATTTCATCGACGGGGGATATGATGTTGCTGATGGACGGATATTGGTCTGTGTTAGGAGCATTGGGGCAAAGAAGAAATGTGTGGTTTTCCAATCCTCATAAAACATACGGTGTAACCTGGTCCTAATAAATTACAGTGACGAATAAGAAAGGGACGATCTCTGAACTGGCTAATATAGGCGTGTTCGACGATACGGCCGAAGCTTCTTTGACTCTCTGGGGTTCAGGTACCGCTTCTGCTGCATCGTGGCAACCTTCCCACACCGTTCTTCTCATCACGAATCCGGGCTGGAAGATTGACGGGAAAGCATGGATTTCATTGAACGCCAATACTCATGTCGATGTCGATCCTTTTTTCAGTGACGCTCTCTGGTTACGATCTTTCGCTCGTCGATTAACAAAGAGGGAGCATGTCAATCCTCGATTTCCTGAAGGTGGTATGTCATGCTGCACATATATTGCCACAGTGAGATTTGCTATTTGAGCTTTAAGGCTAAGCCTGTTTCATTGCAGTATTCGACGTCGAAGCGGCAGAGGCCTCTGATATCCGGATTCTGTATACTCTTGCAGACATCGATGAGTTGTATGCTGCACACGCCCACCTCATTAACAGAACTGACAAACGGAAACAGCGCTCGTGCAGCTCCCAGAGGTAGTCTAGCCCTACAGATTCCAACCTTGCCCCAAGTATCTTATCCGTGTTACTAACTTAACTAGAAAAATTCATGGGCTATCTTAGTCTCATAATAATGGAACTTAACATCGTGACACTCCACCGCCGCAACATGCTCATGTGCACTGAATGGTAAGCAACCACTTCTTAACAATTAACTGCTCGTACATCAAACTTCGCCCCACAAGGTCTCAGAGCCACAACTCATCCCATTAGACCAAACTAATCACTCCTAATCCAGCTGCGGCGTCCCCCTCTACGCAAACGCCACAACCGTCAAATGCAAACAATGTGAAACAGTGCTTCTCCTGCGCATAAATCCTCGCCTAGTACGCCTCAACATGCTCTCCTTCCCCCATAATTAATACTGAACCCTACAGCTCGGAACCCTCGTCGACGAAACCGGCTCCCTCGCAACCGGCTCGCTGCTATTCCACCCGCTCGCCTGGGAACAGCTGCTCGGACGCACTGCTACTGAGTTGGTCAGCGCTAGCCCGGACGTGCTGAAGTATCTCGAGCAGAGACTGCTGTTCCTGCGGATTACATTTGGGTTCGGGTGGGCGAGAGCTGAGGAGGGGGAGGAAGAAGGGAGTGGGAAGGAGAAGGAGAAGAGGAAGGAAGGAGGTGGCAAGAGGAAGAGGGAGGAGGGAGGAGATGCCGAGGGGGCCGTAGGGAGGTTGTGCGTGTGGGGTATTAAGATGTGAGGGTT
>Ga0307515_10010834_pt1 | contig 17393 bp, 6 predicted proteins | sample 17_EM_MG_FD_194513 | JGI IMG/M metagenome (GOLD analysis project Ga0307515, IMG submission 194513) | Populus trichocarpa ectomycorrhiza microbial communities from riparian zone in the Pacific Northwest, United States - 17_EM | ecosystem: Host-associated > Plants > Roots > Unclassified | place...
GTTTTGATATTAAACTTAGCAATAGATTGTTCACAACAATAACTTAGAGTCCGCTCTAGCAATCATCAACAACAATCATAGGAAATATGCATAGGAAAACAATCATACTCATTCATAACATAAACTGAAAATAAAAGGAAGAATAAATCTCACGGTTCTTGAAATCCGAAGGTTTGTTGTGTCCTTGCAACCAAGAAAAGAGCTTAGCCTTGCATAACTATTGAACAACTACTTCTAAAGAATAAAAAGAGCATGATTTTTGGGTTTGTAGAGGAGAGAATTTGTGTTTATTCTCTGCTGGTTGCTGCCTCCCTCTGCTCTCCCTCTTTTCTGTTGGCTGCTGCCTCCTTCTCTCTTTCTTTTTATATACTAAGAAACCCTAGTCTCTATTTTACAAAATAGTCCTTCCTTGAGTTGACAGTTTACATTTAAGTACTTCAATAACTATTTTCCCTAAAAAGGAGAAATAACTTTGCATGAAATCTTCAAGCTCTGACTTAGAGGAGCTAAATTGCTGATATAAAAACTTGGATGTCGGTTAAGATGCTTCGGAATGTAATTTGGACTCGTTTCTTCACAAAACCTGTTTGCTGGCAGAATTCAGTTGTCATCTTTGGAAAATCATATAACCCTCATATGACATCGTTTTTGGCTGAAATTTGGAGCGTGGATAGGTCTTTGAATTAGGAATCCAAGAAAATTGAGTTTGCATCAAGTGGACTTCTGTAGCTCCAGATATTAAATTTTGAATGGCCAAAGGTCAACACTAGCAGAATACGAGATTTGACTTTGCAGGATGTGATTTCCATGATCTTTATCTTTTTATTTTTCTTGTATTAAATTTCCAGAAAGGTATGGATGTTAGATTTTTAGTGCCACTGGAATCACTTCATTTCGATCTTTAGAACTCACGCTCTGCACAAAACATCGACTGAACGTCAAATCTGTCATTTACCTCCAATTTACTCCTTTTTGCATCTTTCATCCAAAAGTACGTTCAAAACATAAAACAAAGAATATCAAGACATTTTATATATAAAACATGGACAAAACACTAGTTAAATGTGAGTGAAACTATTGAATAATATGGTTGCATCACCTATAATTATGGCATACTTTTTTAAAAAAATAGCAGAGTTTCCCTGTATTTTTAGATATCAAGTTATCAACTTTTCATCCACATTTTTCAATTATCAAATTTCACATAAGTCTTATCATCGATGACTTTCTTATCTTTTCACAATATCATTCCTCAATAATCAATTCACATACACACATATAAAGTTAGGTAATTTAATATTACACATTATATTTAAATGTAATCAATGAACTACTCTACAAATTACAATTTAATTACATTACACAATCAAGAGTTTTGCAAATAGGAACAATGAAAGAAATCATTAATAAAATAAATACATAATTAAAGAAAAATTCATAATTTAAAATTTTGTTACAACATTAGAATTCGATAAACTATTAAAACATTGAATTTGAAATTTATTTTACATAACAAAATAACAAATCCATTAATTACAAGATGGTTTCCAAAAAAATATAAAGAACTATTCTACTGCTCAACCTGGTGCAGAAATGTGTCGAAAAGTTTGTTTAACGCATAATTCAATTAGTCTAGTAAAACATAATATCAATTAATTCTTTCTTTCCCTTTTATTATAAATGCTCATAAAACCATTAAATTAATTCATCCATCTCACAACATATCTTAATTAAAACTTCGATATAATACTCAATAAAAAATAATCAAGATATCAATTTTCAAGTAAGAAGAAATTATATTATAAACGTTACATATTAATAAAAAAACATAATTATTTTTAATACTCATTAACCAAGGCATTAATTTCACTCATAAAAAATATTTTCATACGCACCCATTCAACAGAACACTAATTTCATTAACCTGGGAATTAGTCTATCAACTTGCCCATTCACTTATAAAAAAAAATATTTTCATACCCACTCATTCAACAGAGCACTAATTTCATTAATCCAGAAATTAGTTTTTTTTTGTGCTTATTCAACAGGGTACTAATTCCACTAATTTAGGAATTAGTTCATCGCATCGCATATTTGTTTTCCTCAAGAAACAATATAAATAATTTTTAATTAATTAACCACAACTCATAAAAATTAAAATTAAAATACAACTTAACTATTAATAAATTCAAGGCTTCACGTATATATCTGATACCTGAGCTCGTGCTGAAGTCTCCTATTGCGGTAACGATCTGGCAATCTTTCCTACATCCGCATGAACATCACATCATTTCTTCTTTTTCTTTTACAAGAAATCTCTAATTTAACTTTTTTTATTCAAGTTCAACTTTTATTATTGTTATTTTCAAATCACAATTCTCCACGAACCTATTTTATATACATTAAATTTCCGATTTCCTTATTTACTCTCCATTTTACCGAGAATAAAAACTAAATAGATAACATAGAAGTTTCTTATTCCAATCATCAATTTAATATTATTTCATTACTTTTCTATCAATTTCCTTTCATTACATCAAAATTCCTAATTTCCTAATTTTCCCTCTCTTGATCGAAATTATTTAATAAATGGAGGGAAAAATTGTATTTTTCTTTCATTCTCTAATTAATCATTTCTTCAATTAACCAATACTAATGCAACCTCGTGCTTATGAATTCATCATTTAACAACATTTATTCACAAATAAATTCCCTAAAATCTCCCATCATTGGCCGACCACCAACTCTATTTAATTATCAACATTTTTACTTTAATTACAACAATTTAATAACTTTTCTCTAGTTTCCACATTATAACTAAAACAAATTACAATAATTTTTATTTTCCTCAAATTTGTTTAAGAACCCTAACAAGTAATTAAATCAATTAAGGACTTTAAGCCATTAAAAATTAGATCAAGACTATTTAGAATGCCTTGCCAAGCAAGTAATTAAACTCTAAACACTTTCCAAATCAAAGCTTCCAACTCCTATTCTTCTTGGCCAAACTTCTTCTCTCCCTCTCTACTCACCCGCATTTCTTTCCAATTAATGCCTCCTAAGCTTGTTTAATGTTCCCTCAAGATATCCTCTTAAGATTTTATGTTTCTCTTAAAATTTTCCACCTCTTTCACATGTAAATGGTAGGTTTTTTTTTCTTGTTGCTCGGGCACACATATACACACTTACACACACACACGCACAAACTTTTTACCAAATTCCTTCCGTATCCTAAATAGTAAATCTCATATTTTTTGGATGAAATTCTTGGATGTTGACCCTACCTATGTGAAATTTTTTACTAATAATTCTCGAATCCTAGATCCCGATGAATTCGAATTTCATTAAGTTACATACTGATAATTTTATTGACAGGTAATTCACTCCCAATAAAATTTTATTTACATTTATTTTTTTCGAGTATTTTACGTATTTTATTTTGACACTTCCACAAAACATTTTACTTTGAATTCTCAATCCATCATCATTCTTGTAATTTAATTATCATTTCCCCCCCTTTTCATAATATTTTCTTCTATTATCATTAAAGATTTTACTCAGGGTTTTACATCTTTTTTCTTGGATTGTGTGTTGGCCATACAATAAATCATATCTACCCTTCAATTTATTTATTTTCACTTGATTCAGTTTTTCTTCTCGTATTTGTAATTGTTAATTTACATTTATTATTTCTAATTAAATTTTATTTTTGATTTCATCCCTCGTCATTTGATTTTTTTAATTTGTTTTCAAATCTAGTCGTTATTCTTTAAATTGCTATTTGTTTTGTTTTGAATCATTTTCCTTGATTGATATGTTTTTTTATTTTCAATTCCACCCCTAGGTATTCATTTTCATTTAATTTTTATGACAGATTTGGTCCTAATTCTTTTAATTACTATTTGTTTTTTTATCATTTTCTTAATGTATTTATTTTTTACAATTTCATCCCTAAACATTTAATTTCATTTAATTTTTAAGTTGAATTTAGTTCTAATCCCTTTAATTGCTATTTCTTTTTTTCTTTTTTCTTTTTTTATTTATTTGTTTCTCAATTTCATCCCTCAATATTTGTTTGATTAAGAATCTTGCTTTTTTGTTTTTTCAGGTTTGTCTTTAATGGGGTCACTCTGGTCTTATGACCCGGGTAATGGATATGAAGGATTACCCCCAAGTCGACTTCTGTCTTTTTTAAAGTATTTTTTTAAAGTATTTTTTCGCTTTTCTATTTATAGGGTCATCCCATTTTTTGTCCTAGGTCATGTGTTTGATTTTCTTACTCAAGTTGGTTGCTGGGTTCACTAGAGGCTTTTTTTTGTTAATTTTTTTATTTATTTGACGAGTTTTTAAAATTTATATTTTTAAATTGGCTTATAATAAACCTATTGATAGGACCTGGATCCAGGTTTTTATAGGTTATAAGCTTTTTAAGATTTGATCATGTTTAAGATGTTTGTCCGGGTTTGCTTGGTTTTTACAGATGTTTTTAATTTTACCCTTTATGATTTTTTTAATCTTTAAAATTTGGTCTTTATTCTTTTAATTGATATTAATTTTATTTGGGATTATTTTTTTTATTTTTTTCATTAAATTGCATCCTCCTTAGGTTTTTTTCTATCAGATTTTATCTCAATTCTTTTTGTTGCTTTTGCTGGATCTTTTATTAATATTTTTCTACCAATCTCATTCTTCAAAATTAAATTGGTTGATAATTATGATTCTTGATTGAATTTGGGTCAAAACTTTCACGGGATACGACTTTTAAAGATTATACTATGTTTTTGTTGCTTTTACTGGTTTTTTTATTAGTATTTTTCTACCAATCTCATATTTCAAAATTAAATTGGTTGATAATTATGTTTTTTAATTGAATATGGGTAAACGATTTCACAGTGATGCACGGGCAACATATCTATTATTTAACTATTTTTGTTCCTGTAATTAGATGACTTCCTTGAACTGAAAAAAATTTTGTTTTATAATTTTGGTGAATTATTGTAACTATTTTGGGGTATGATTCTTTAGCAGTATGGTACTTGTAGTGGAAAATAAACCAGAGATTGTTCTCTTATATTATGATTCTAAAGCTTACTTGAATATTTTAGTTGCTACTATTTAAATAAGTGTAAAATTGTGTGGAATGATGTTGCCACTATCAACATCATTTTTTGATTACTAGTTTATTTATCCGCGCTCCACCGCGGGCTGAACTATGTTCTTAAGAACATAAAAAATATCAAAAGTGCGGAAATTTTTTTGCAATGCTATAAATCCGAGCAAGAGGATAAATCTTTAAATCTCTTATCTTTGATCTTTGCCTAGTGCAAGTTTCTAATAAAATATATGAGAGAAACCTGGATGACTGTTTTTTATTTAAAAAAACTAATGTTGGACAATAAAATCATTAAAGAAATAAATAATAAGGCAAAAAATAAAAGAGAATGTAAAGCCACGTAAACTTTTTAAACTAATAACCTGAGATATTAGATTGGAAATACAATACATGAAAAAGTAATGAAACTCAATTCCCAACAAATCTAACATTTAATGATGAATTATCACTATTATTATTCTAACTACTATTACCAACACCACTATTACAACTATCACAACTACTACAACCACCACCACCACTACCACCAATACCACCACCACTACCACTACTACCAATATTACCCCCACCACCACCACTATTGAAATAACAAAAATCATAAACTTGTGTATTAGTATGACTTGCTATTGTGAGGAGAGCTGGTCAAGGGGCTGGCGGTTGTTTAAGAGAGACGAGAAGAAGATGAAAAATAATGGGAGCTAGGTTTTTTTTTGTTTATATGATACTATATTATGTTTTGAAAAGTAAATTTTTTTTAGTTATTATTTCAAATATAATATCAGTCTTGTAAATGAATATATATTTTTGTTGACCTTTTTTTCTAGCGTCAACTTCTAAGAATGTAAAGTCTTATCTGCTTTTAAATTTCAGGTTGTAAAGTGAAAAAATGACCAAACTAAAGGATGCTTAGAGTAATTTACCAAAAAAAAAAAAAATTGAGAATTGAGTTTCATAACTTGTTTAATTTTTTTTATAGGATTATTATGGTCTAAAAAAATCCTAATATTAGGTTGATGCTTGATTTTACAAAAAGAAATTTTATTTTATTTTTTTGTAGGTGCTCTTTTAGGTCCTTAATTTTTTTTTTCATTTTCATCCTTCAACATCGCATTGATTGGAGATTGAATTTCATAATTTATCTCAATTTGCTTTTGATGCGGTTATTGCAATCTCAAAATAATATTTTTTAAAGTGTGGTAACGATTGTTTTTTAAAGTGTATTTTACTTAGAAATGCATTAAAATAATATTTTTTTATTTTAAAAAAATTATTTTAACATCAATATATTAAAATGATCTAAAAATATAAAAAAAATTAATATAAAAAATATAATTTTTTTAAATACTTTTAAATACAAAAACAAACAAGTTTAAAAAGAGGAGGATTGAAAAAAAACTCGAGTACCCCTTTCGCTTACTGCCATTGAAATTCTCCCAAATAAATCAAACAAGGCTTTGCATCCAATATAGGCACGGGTGATAGGTATTTTTCTTTTCTTCAATTCTTATAGACATTACAACCTTAAGAACGAACCATGACTCGGGTGGTAGTCATGATAGAGGTAGAATCTGTTTGTCTATGCGTTCGTGTTTCTTAAAAAATGCAGTAATTAGTTGTTTGGTTACGAATTGTTAACTGTGAAAAAATGTGGGTCCTATTATTTATTTGCGGCTGTAACTTGATTTTTAGGAAGCAGAGAATTCATGCTTTTTCATTACTCTTCATGTTAATTGCACTGTTCACTGAACAGTGTAATTATAGTGTACAATGTACTTTTTAGTATACTGTACACTATAATTACACTGTTCAGTGAACAGTGCAATTACATGAACATTTTTTTTTTTAGTGTGTTAATTTTTTTAATAGTTTTTTTTTTAAAAAAACTAGTTACACTCGTACTGTGATGTGAACAATATTTTTTTTCCCGAAAAACTAGTATAGAGTGAATTAAATTCACTCGCACTGTAATATCAATTTTATACCTGATAATATTTTATCTAATTTTATTACACGCTCAAATAATTATGAAAACTGTAGTTTTTATCGGATGAATTTTGTACGTAATGGAATTATAAATAGTTTAATGGAATAATAAAAAATATTTTATATAAAGTATTATTTATTTCATGATGTAATAAGAGTAATTAATTTTACAATATTTAAATTTAAAACCATCAATATTAATATATATTTTTTAAAATTATTTTATAATTTCAATTTCAAAAGCATTCTTAATCAAACACATTAAACTACTTTTTCTTCAACCTTAATTTCAACCACAGTTTTAACTAATCACCTATTTTTTCAAACCAACCTCAACTAAAAGTATTTTTTATAAAACAACTTTTTTCAAACCACAATCATAACAGCTATCGCAATACCAAGCACACTCGTAGAGGGACAACACCAGGTTCAGCCTCCTATCTATCTGGACTTCGATGACCTTAAGTTTTGGATGAAATGAAATTCCTTGGATTTGGCTAATATTTAGGGTTTTATTTTAGTCTATTTATGATCAATTTATTTCAACCATAACTAGATAGGTTCTCTGGTTTATATTTTTTTTTTATCACGCGAGTATTTAAAAATCATTTTGGCAAAATAATCTACGAATGGTAAAAGGTGTTAATCAATTTTAATACATATTTGGTATTACAATTCTACTTTTTAAAATGTTTTTTATTTAAAAATATATTAAAATAATATTTTTTTAATTTTTAATATCAACACATAAAATTATTAAAAAATACTTTTAAAAAATATATAAAAACAAAATCAACTTCACTCCTAAACATAATATGATATACACTTAACTTAAACTTATTACTATATGCAAATTACACAATTGATTTGGATGACCGGACATGAAAATCTTGTTTGAATGACAAATTAACATCTTGTTTGGCATGTAATCCATTCGTGTTTTTGAAAATTTATTTTTTAACTTTAAATTATTTTTTTAATAATTTTTTATTATTTTGATTTATTGATATCAAAAATAAATTTAAAAAAATAAAAAATTTATTATTTTAATATATTTTCAAATAAAAATATTTTTAAAAAACAACCTACTTCCAACCCTAAAAACTTAATTAATATATAATATTAAAATAACTCAATTAGGAATATAAGGACATGTTGGAAAAATACCCATCATATGACAATAAATCAAGCCATTAACCCGAGGGTTAATAAAAAATAATTTATTCTAAAAGCGTATTAAACAAAGACCAATTTAATTAGTATCAGTTTGACATGATTTATAAAAAAGTAACTCTTGACTTTAAGTTTTAATTTAAGAGTTCTTTTTATTTAGAAATAGCTTATAATAAAAACAGGTTAAAAATATTTTAACTTGGAAGTATACCAGGTAAAAATGAATCAAATCCAGTTTTTTTTAAGAAAAAGATATAGTATAAATTATTAAAATTTATTTTTAATTAAATATATTTATAAATCAAAACATATTATAAATTTTTATAAATAAAAAGTTAAAAACACTTTAACAAAACATATTTATGAATTTTGCACAAGTCAAAACTAAAAAAAATAAATTAAATCAATTTATAAAATTCATATCAAATGTAACTTCAATTAACTCTGATACAGCCAAGCAAATTAAAGAAAAACCCCAAATAAATCATGGTTCAGTGGTAGGAGTTTGAGATTAAAGAGTTTGCTTCTCTGTGGTTTCAGATTCGAGCCCTGTGATTGCTAATATAATAGTCACTGAAGACTTACATGATCGTTAACTTCAAAATTCATGGAATTAATTAAGATATATACAAGCTGTCCAAACTTTCATATTAATAATAATAATAATAATAATAATAATATAAGAAATCCCCGAAGGAATATTTTTATTCCAAACAGAAACGACCCTAGTCCGAGCTGAGTTGATAAAAAAGTAAAACAATAGACAGGTGGCATCCATAAGTCGTCATCACTTTTTTGTTGCCTTGTCAATTAATAATTAAACTAGAGTAAATTATAACCTAGTCTTTTAGTTTTATTAAACTAACAATTTAGTCCTTCTAGTTTTAAAAGTAATTGATCAGTCATTTGACTATGTTTGACTTCAAGCTAGGATGTAGGAAAGGAAAACGGTGCCAAACTCTGTATTTCCAAAGCAAGTTTACGTGTGTTTGTTTTTAAAATAGCTATTTTTATTATGGTTTAAATTTTTTTTTTTAAAAAAATATGGTTACGTGTGGTTAGTTAAATTTAGATACGTGTTTGGTAAAAATTATGGTTGAGGTTTATGTGCAGCAAAAAACATGTATAAAATGTTTGGTTGTGGTTGCTTTTCAAAAGTGCTTTTTACTTGGAAATACATCAAAATAATTTTTTTTATTTTTAAAAATTATTTTTTATATCAGCGAATCAAAATGATCTGAAAATACAAAAAAATAATAATTTGAAGTAAAGAAAAATAAAATTTTTTTAAATTTTTTAAAAAATGCTTTTGAAACGCAAAAATAAATAGAGTTTTACGAAACTCAGTTAAAAAACGTGTAAAAACTGCTTCATAAAAACTGTCTTTCAAACTCAATTTTTTGATGAATCCCACAATATAAAATGCAGTTTAGTGTATTATCAAATACCTAATTATGTTTTTTACACCGCAAACACAAAAACTAAGACTAAACAAAAACACTAGAGATACAAAGAGTCATATGTTTTCAAAAAATAATTTCTCATATTTAACAAGTTTTGCAAAAAATAGTCAATATAAAATCACTTATAATCGAACTATAACAATCATCATGCTCCAACATTTTACGAGGACTGCATCAATAAACTAATTAAAAAATACTTTTTAGTAATTTTTTAGCATTTTATATCTAAATTAAAAAAACATAGCAAAATTTATATTTAAAGAACTCAAAACCAAAATATATTTATCATATAATTATAATTATTATTCCTTCGTAGTATCTAATATAATCTTGTGTTGATTTTTAATTTAAATTTGTTTGTATTTTTATTTAATATTTGAAAAAGATTAGATATTAAACACTTGATAACTTCCATCTACATATCATTTTATAGAAAATTATTTTCCAAATAAAGATTAATTAATCAAGGGATATATTAATTACTTGTTAAAATAAAGGGACTAATTATCTGTTTTTCAAGAGTTTAGTGACTATGTTAAATTCACCTCTCAAACTCCAACTGTTATAACCAAAAAGATAAACAGCATCACCATCTTCGACACAACCCAAACACACAGATCTCTATCTCAATCATTGCTTCTTTCCTTTCTTTTCTCTTCAACACCAGCCCTAAAATCCTCCAAATGACTCCAATTACGTCGGAGAATGGTGTCGATGGCGACGACGAGCGAGAAGAAGAAGAGGAAGATGATGATGATGAAGAAGAAGAAGAAGAAGAAGAGGAGGAGGAGGAGGAACCAAGACTCAAGTACCAAAGAATGGGAGGTAGCATACCTTCTCTTTTATCCAATGATGCGGCGTCGTGTATTGCTGTTGCCGAACGCATGATTGCTCTCGGAACTCTAGACGGCACCGTTCACATCCTCGATTTCCTCGGCAACCAGGTCAGACCTCACTCCCGCCCTCTCTCCCTCGCTCTCTCTCGATTATTCATTAATTCTCAAATTTTTGCGTTTCAGGTTAAGGAGTTTGCGGCACATACAGCGGCGGTTAATGATCTTAGCTTTGATATAGAAGGAGAATATATAGGAAGTTGTTCAGACGATGGCACTGTTGTAATTAATAGTCTTTTCACCGACGAGAAGGTTTTGAAGTTTGAATATCATCGGCCGATGAAGGCAATTGCTTTAGACCCTGAATATTCTAGAAAAATGTCTAAAAGATTTGTTGCTGGTGGTTTAGCTGGTCAATTGTATTTTAACTCCAAGAAATGGCTAGGCTACCGTGACCAGGTATGTACTGGTATGGGTATGGTGTAGGTGCTTGAGGTCCCGGATTTTGTTATTGAATGCTGTGAATTATTTTGTTTGATTAGGTTTTGCACTCTGGAGAAGGTCCGATACATGCTGTGAAGTGGAGAACGAGTCTCATTGCGTGGGCTAATGATGCGGGTGTGAAAGTTTATGATGCTGCTAATGATCGAAGAATAACTTTTATTGAAAGACCGCGAGGGAGTCCGCGTCCGGAGCTTTTACTCCCGCATTTAGTTTGGCAGGTTAGTTAAAGAGTTGATCCCATCATTTGATTGAATAGCTTCAACTGTCATTTTTGTCATTGTTATTAGATTTTTGAATGTTGCTGTCTTTGAAATCTGTGGCTTTGTAACATTCCATCACGTTCAGGATGATACTCTCTTGGTTATTGGGTGGGGAATGTCTGTAAAAATAGCATCGATAAGAGCAAATCAGCAAAAGGGAGCTAATGGGACATATAGGGATGTTCCGGTGTCTAGTATGAACCAGGTGGATATTGTGGCTTCTTTTCAAACCAGCTATTATATTTCAGGAATTGCTCCATTTGGTGATTCTTTGGTTGTTCTAGCTTATATTCCTGTGGAAGAAGATGGAGAGAAGGAATTCAGTAGCACCATTTCATCTTCAAGACTGGTATCTTCTCTTTCATACTATCCGGACTTTGTTGAAATATAAACTTTTGAACTGCCTCTTGCTACTTTTGAAGTTAATCTGATTTGAATTGAAAATGAATTTTTATATCTATTTATTATGAAATTAGGTGTTCACCTGTTCAGTGCCATGATAACAGGAAAAACATTTATTAGAGGAGTAAATTCAAAGTTAGTATTCTATTTGTTGAAAATGCTAGCAATAGCCCTTTTTTATGTCATAGAATTCTTTTCTTCCATGGGCTCAAGGGTTATGCTCTTTTTGGATCCTTCCTTTTTTCTTCTGAAAATTATTTGTTTTCAGGAAGAGACTTATTGTGTTTTCTACAGATATTTTATCACTTGAACAAGTTTTTTTTTTTTTTTTGAATCGATCTTGTTCTCCTCTGCTCCTAACCTTTGCTTTTCTGTGCCTGTCTCCATTTTCGTTACATTTCATTTATGTTTTCAGCATGCTTATGATTGGATGTTGATTAAAACATGGTTCTTCTCAGTGTGATCGAGCTGCTTTCTGCCAATATTTTTATTTTTAAAAGATGAAAACATGCTTGCAAGTCTCTTTAGTGGAAATAAATAGATACTGTAGTTGCTGAACTATCTATTTTAATTAGGGCAATGCACAGAGACCAGAAGTACGAGTAGTTACATGGAATAATGATGAACTTGCAACAGATGCCCTACCTGTACATGGTTTTGAGCATTACAAGGCAAAAGACTATTCCCTTGCTCATGCTCCTTTCTCAGGTTAACATGTTGGATTATTTGAAATTCATGGTCTTTCGGACTTGAGAACTACATTTAAATAGCTTGATACTTTTTCCATGTGAATACAGGTAGCAGCTATGCTGGTGGTCAATGGGCTGCTGGTGATGAACCATTATACTATATCGTTTCCCCGAAGGATGTGGTGATTGCAAAGCCTAGGTTATTATTGATTCTTACTTGTATTTTAGCTTTTAAATAGTTGTTTTATTTCTTTGCTTGCATTATGAACTCCCCGATATTGGTCGTTCGGATGGTGTTCTGAATTAATTTTAGAACACCTTCAAGTTTGAAGCTTGAAACAATTTTTTTTTTTAAAAAAGGGCTGCTTGAAGAATAATTCTCCTCTAATGTATCAACACTGTTTTAAGTGCCTACTTCGTTCATTTAACACTGCAAACTCAGTCACCCTTCCAAGTTGACACCTTATGACATGAGAACTTCAAAAGCACGAACTTATCATGGACATTATGTATTAAGCATCTGAGTTTGCATTTATCAAAACAATTAAAGGTTTACATCTCTCCCCTGTTCACCAGCCTGGGCATGCACTTGTTTATTTATTCTCTATTGGTTTTCCAGAGAAATTAATGTAGTGGGCATGCGCTTGTTTATGTATTCTCCATTGGTTTTCCAGAGAAATTAATGTATTTATCTCTGTTAGGGATGCTGAAGATCATATTGCGTGGCTTCTAGAACATGGATGGCATGAAAAAGCATTGGCAGCAGTTGAAGCAGGCCAGGGTAGGAGTGAACTCGTTGATGAGGTATTTTGGTTTGTTTATCTGGTATACAGCTTTAAAAGATGCAGAGGTGTGCCATGTCTCGCACAACAACTGCAACATTGAACTTCTGTTATACTTAAATAATGACAATGTTCTGTCTGAACTTGATTGTTGAGGAACACCTTTTTGCTACAGTAAAGAAGCTAAATTTTTTCCAGGTTCTTTCTCGTTAAGTATTCCTTTATGAATTAGTAATTTCTGCATATAATTTGGTGTTTCTTTTTAAAAATACTGCTCTCTCTCCCCCCTCCTTTTCTCCCTTGTCAGCGTACAAATGATCAAATGAGTTTTGTTTCATTTATCTTTATGGTTATAGATCTGCTTTTTTTTTCTTTTGCATATGCTTGTAATTTTCAATAGTGCATGGTTTTCAAGATTTTAAAGATCATTCAAAATTGATTAGTAAATGGTTCTTGTGGATAATGGTTTCTTCAGTTTGTGTAGTGCATGTAGTATTTAAAGACTTGAGCATTGTTGTGCTCCTGTCTTACCCATCCAATTCTTTTCCTCAATGTGTTATTTCAATTTATGGCTATGAAGTTTCATGCTGCAGTTGCATGTAATGATCATTTTCCGTTTTAGCAAAAAAGAAAAAGTATGCTCAAGTGGTCCTCCTTTGAGATCCATGTTATTTTAAATTAAGTAACGGCTTAACTTTTTATGCTATAAACACAGGTGGGATCCAGATATCTTGATCATTTGATCGTGGAAAGGAAATATGCTGAAGCTGCATCTTTGTGTTCCAAATTGCTGCGAGGGTCTGCTCCAGCATGGGAAAGGTAAGAAAAGCAACTATTTTGATATCTTCTCTGCATTCCTTGTTAATACTGACCAGATGCTTTCTTTTGCAGATGGGTTTTCCATTTTGCTCATTTGCGTCAGCTTCCTGTGTTGGTCCCTTACATGCCAACAGAAAACCCTAGACTTCGTGATACTGCTTATGAGGTTAGCGGAATGAAAATGTCTTCAAGCAGTTTTCCTTTCATAACTTTTCTATTGTAGTGGCTCATGATCAAGGCATCTTGTTTGTTTTTGATTAACAGGTTGCTCTTGTAGCTCTGGCAACAAATCCATCTTTTCATAAAGATCTCTTGTCAACTGTTAAATCTTGGCCACCTTTGATTTATTCTGCATTGCCTGTTATATCTGCTATAGAACCTCAGCTAAATACTTCTTCTATGACGGATGCACTCAAGGAGGTTAGTCAAAGAACTGGTGTGTGCTGTTTGATTTCTGAAATTTGATGGCACATGTCACTAATGGGAACTCCTTTCTATATCAGGCACTAGCAGAGTTATATGTAATTGATGGGCAATATGAGAAAGCCTTTTCACTTTTTGCTGATGTGAGTATTTCTGGTACACCATGTTCAAGTGAATCTGCACACAAAGAAAAGCACTGTTTGTTTAAAATGATTCAGGAAACAAGGTGCTGTATTAATTTTATTTGACATATCTTTCTTATTTGTTTTCGTTGTTGGCTTTTACCTTTCAGCTCATGAAGCCAGATATATTTGATTTCATTGAAAAGCACAGCTTACATGATACCATACGTGAAAAGGTATGACTGCAGGATAAGGTGAAATAGTTGTATGTTAGTTGCCTTTTTTGTGGTTTTCTTTCTCTTTTGCTATTGTTACTTAAGATCAGATTTGTATCCCCATTTGAAATGTTAAGTTTCAACCTAAATTTGGTCTATGAAAACAACATTTTAGATTTTTGCTATTTTCCAGTAGTTCTGCTGACATTTAGACACTCTCACGAACATGTATTGCAAGTAAATTGACCTCAAAGGATCCCCAGTATTGATATTTGGAATCTGAAATTTCATCCTTTGTACATATTATTGCAAAATATAGATGGTTTTTCTTTTTGCTTCAAGGTTCTGTACTATTTAGGCAGTTCCATTTCATCATATGATTGGCCCACTCTTAATTCTGTTGCTTGTGCTTGTTCAATTACAGGTTGTCCAACTGATGTTGCTTGATTGCAAACGCACAGTTCCTCTCTTGATCCAGAACAAAGACTTAATTTCTCCACCTGAAGTTGTCTCGCAACTGTTGACTGCCAGCAATAAGTGTGATTCAAGATATTTCCTACACTTATATCTTCATGCATTGTTTGAAGCAAATCCACATGCAGGAAAGGATTTTCATGATATGCAAGTATGGAGAAGGCTGACTATATATTTTTTTTTCTCTGTTTCTTTTTCTATCTACAATTTGTTAAATTCATGGGCAGTTCCTTCTGTAAAGGTTTTGGTTTCCTTTGCTAGTAGTAGTAGATAAGGACATAATAACAGTGTGACCTGGAGTGTCAAAATTGAAGTGACATGAACATGGATTTACTTTTACTCTCATTAAAGTGGTTTTTACATCCTAACATGCCATGAAAATGTGTTTTGGATGCCATGGATGCATGTAAGCTGCACACACCCATTTTCACAATATCATTGGTGTCTTAGCTGTTTTGTCTGCTAATTTGAATTTACCTGCCATCATGATCAAGTCACTCATCTAAAAGGAGCCACTTGTTGTGCCTTTTGTTTCGAAGCTTCAGTTTAGTAAAGGTTATATTTTATTCTTTCTACTATAAGATCCATTTTTAACTGCTGAGAGGAACCATAACCGGGGTTTCTCCCCAATGATCCATCCTGTTCACCTTGCTGACAATTATTTTGGTCGCAAACTGCTCAATAGCTCATGTCTGGTTTTTGCCTGTGTGCATGTCTCTGCAGTCTTCAATATATAATGATTGCTGTGAGCTTTATTTTCATTGAGACAGGTAGAGCTTTATGCAGATTATGATCTGAAAATGCTACTACCTTTTCTCCGGAGCAGCCAACATTACACCCTTGAGAAGGTTTGAACAGTCAATAAATGGTCAATTATGACGTTTCAAGTCAATGTATGTCAACTCTTCCTTCACTAATTCACTAATGAATTGATCGGTTGAACTCTTACATCTCAGGCATATGACATTTGTGTCAAAAGAGATCTTTTAAGAGAGCAAGTCTTCATACTCGGAAGAATGGGAAACTCAAAAAAGGCTCTAGCTATCATCATAAATAAATTAGGGGACATTGAAGAGGTATTTATCATATTTGGTTGAAACCATCAGATTTATTTTTTATTTATTTTTATGTTGGGAGTATTGGCAGAAATAAGAAAAGTTTTAATGTGGGTGCAGGCTGTAGAATTTGTAACCATGCAGCACGATGATGAGCTATGGGAAGAATTAATTAAGCAATGTCTTCACAAACCTGAAATGGTACATTTTGGACTCGTTCTACTGATTGCTGTTCTTCTTCAAACATCCTGTGATTCAACATATCCATGTGTTCATTGAGTTTCCTTCTCTTTTCTGCAACATGGCAGGTGGGGGTATTGTTGGAGCACACTGTTGGCAATCTTGATCCTTTATACATTGTAAATATGGTGCCCAATGGCTTGGAAATACCCCGGTTAGTATGTCTGATAACTTGTTTTGTTTAATTCCTTATTAATCCTCCCCTGTTCTTAAATGAAGGTTTTGCAATCTAGTTGTTTTGAAAAACACAACGACAACATTTAATAATCCAAGGTATTTGAAAGTAATTTATCCATGGCTTAGAATCCATGAGATTAATTTGCAAATAACCTTGTTAGGAAGAAATAAGAAGGGGTATAATTGAAGTCCGAATTTTTTTTGTCTGAAGTTGGTCACCAAAAACATATTGTACAGTATGTGGGATACATGACTAAACTGCAAACATGTTATTACTGTGTCTCCTAGTGAAAACCGATTCCAATAGACCTTCCTAATAAAATCCAATGTGAAACAGCCCACCCCAAGATTGCCAGTTCTCTTAAGTAGAATTTAAGGAACCACAGTCCTAATCAAATTAGAATACTATCTATTCTCCTTTTTTGGATGCGAAATTCGTTATAATTTAATCAGTGTTACATATGAAGTAGCCTAGATACATTCTAGACCGCAATGTTTTTTTTTTTAGCATTAACCACCAAGCTCTGAGTGACTACCAATAAGTAAGATATACTACTTCCTAGCTTCCTTATAGTCTGTCCTGGTATGGAGATGCTACTTTTTCTGTAAATGCTAATTAGATTATGCTTCAAGATGACATTTCCCTGAGTTGCAGAAAAGTTGCAA
>Ga0307515_10010835_pt1 | contig 17393 bp, 5 predicted proteins | sample 17_EM_MG_FD_194513 | JGI IMG/M metagenome (GOLD analysis project Ga0307515, IMG submission 194513) | Populus trichocarpa ectomycorrhiza microbial communities from riparian zone in the Pacific Northwest, United States - 17_EM | ecosystem: Host-associated > Plants > Roots > Unclassified | place...
TATTTTTTCAACGGCGCTGTTTTTCCCACATTCTAGGGCTTACGGCGCGGAATGGGAGGTCTACTCGCGCTGCTTATGCTGGCTTTCGTGTAATTGACGCGTGTGTGTGGTGACAGTGAACGGGTGCCCTGATGACCCTGTAGACCCGGTGGACGAAATGCCCAATGCTGAATCCTGATTTGCCAACGGCGCGCCTCCACCCTTGGGGGTTGTTAAAAGGTACGCTACGGACTGACAGGTGCAAAAGTACCGTGGTAATCGCAGAGAGGGCCGGCATGGTCATTGCGCGGCCAGGCGCTGTTTGAAGCGGACTACACGGTGCCCAGGAAGGGTCTTGTTGGTGTTTGTTCATTTTTTTCGGGACAAATCCCAGGCTGTCGCGGCTTCATAAGGCAGAAGGAAATATTAAAAAAGAAAAATGGGCGGCAATTTAGCTAGAGGCAAGCAGTGGACCTGCGTTGCCGCAACCCACAGCTGCAGCAAGCAAGCAACCCGGAGGGCGGCCACCAGGCTTGTCGTCCGTAGCCCCAATCGCACGACGGAAGAGTCAAGTCAAGGCAAGTGTGTAGAAAGGTCCATCTAAAGCCATCTAAAGCCATCTATTACCTGGGTGCTCCCCGCGTCTCTCCTCAGATCCGTCTCTCCCGCCTTTACCGCATCTCGAGGCCGCACCTTTGCCTGCAGCCCAGCGCTCAGCTCCCATCGCAACTTCCATCGTGCGCGCCCAACAAAGACGCCCCACGCAAGACTCAAGCAGGCTTCCTGTGAGCCTTGTGCGATCCCGTTGTGTCGCAGCCACGAGCCTAAGAGGCTTCGCCTTTCAAGGGTCCCTGCAAGGGTAAGCCAGAACTCCCCTCTCGCCCTCTCATTTCTCCTATGTGGACACTGCAGCAATTCGGAAAGCCATCTTGACCAAATCTCCATCCCCCAGCAGACTGCCTTCTCCCGCATCACGACCGCGACAAGGCTCCCGCGCGGCGTTGCTCATCTCCACCTGACGCTCCTTGTACCAGCGGCCCAAGCACGCCAATCTACCGGTTTTTCTTCCTGCTACAGAACCCACCCGCGCCTCACCGAGCAGATCCCTCTCCACCATCACGTCAACAGAGAACCACCGACTTCCATCGAGCATACACAGAAGCTCTCATTATTCTCGCGACAAGTGCGCTACGACCGCCACAATGGTGAAGGTATGCTCCGCAATCATACGGCTTCACGGATTTTGCCGTGGGTGACACCGTGCTGAATGCTCCGCAGTTCCGAAGATCAATGAAGGGAGACAAGGCGGACGTTAAGGCCCACCACATCTCAATACCCCCCAAAGACGCAATAGCAATTGTACCCCCCAAAAAGGTCTGTAGCAATCATCATCACCCGCCTTCCCCGCCAAATAACTCCTTAGGCAGCGAGGCTGCATGACCATAACCGGACTCGAGCTGACCCCCTTCGCCTTGTTCCTATTTAGGTCATTAAAGCGCTCTATGACTATCAGGCTCCGGATGCGAATCCAAACTCTGGCTACCTCAGCTTTTCCCAAGGCGATTTTCTACACGTTGTGGGCCGAGAAAACGATACGGATTGGTATGAAGCATGCAATCCATTGCAGGGCACGAGAGGCCTTGTGCCAGTGACATATTTTGAGCCGGTGGGGAAGACTGTGAGGGACAGCGGAAGCTCTACAAAGTCGATTCCATCAAGTCAACCCAGCGCAGGACACGATTCCGGCTACGCAGAAAAAACCTCAGCAGGCAGCAGCGCAAATGGCATCGAAAACGAAGGACCAAAACCAATACGCATATCAAAGGCTCTAGGGAAAGGCCCTGGGGCTATGGTTTATGGCATAGTAATGTACGATTTCAAGGCCGAGAGACCGGACGAGTTGGAAGCGAAGGAGGGAGAAGCCATTATCGTCATTGCGCAATCAAATCCGGAATGGTTTGTCGCAAAACCTATTACCCGACTCGGAGGCCCGGGCCTAATTCCAGCGTCTTTCATCGAGATCAGAGACATGGCAACAGGGCAAGCCGTGCCCGATGCGCAAGAGGCGGTCCAGAGAGCCGGAGTACCAAAGGTCGAGGAATGGAAGAAGATGGCTGCAGACTACAAAAACGGCAGTATTCCTCTTGGCAAACTCGAGTCTAACTCTGCACAATCACTACAGCAAGGTATGGACCGGATGAGTTTGGGTAGCAAGAGTCAGGCGGGGTACGACGCTAATGGTATTCATCAAGGGAACTCTGTAGGTATTGCCTAATTCTTCTTTTCCCCGTTCTCGAAGCTGACCGGGTTTGTTTCATAGACGATTTCACATTCTCGAAGCCCCAGCTCATATCAAAACCAACAGCAATTTCGCAATTCCGCTTCAGGGCTCCTTGCTCCGGTAAAAGCATGTGTTCCGCGGTATTGTTTCGCAGATGATATTTTCTGGTTTATTATTGAATGTCAGATGGAGGATGGCAGGCATTGGGAGCTTCAACGCCTGTATCAAGACTTTTACGACCTCCAGATTCAGCTCATCGCAGCTTTCCCTGTCGAAGCTGGCACTGTCAAGGACACCGAGCGGACTTTGCCATTTATGCCTGGACCAGTCACATACGTAACCGACAACATCTCCAACGGCCGTCGAGCTAATCTCGATGAATATATTAAGAATCTCCTGAAACTAGGGCCTCACATCACGCAGGGTACATTAGTCAAAAACTTCTTCGCTCCTCGTCAAGGCGACTACGAAATCGATCCGGATGTCGTTGCTGCAGAGGAGTATCGGTTGTCGCAAACCTCTCAGCAATCCTCAGGCCCCTCACAAGGTGACTCCCGTCAATCTTCTGCCGACCATCTCCAATCCACAACTCCGCAAACAGCTTATTCCAACGCCTCCTATCCATCTCAGGCAAACCACCAGCGCGGCCAGGCCTCCATATCCGGTCAACAACCAAATGCATCCCAACACTACCGCACCCAATCCGATCTCTCCGCACCAGCACCCACGCTACGACAGGGCTCTGTCATAAGCTCAGCTACGTCCACCCTAAATGGTGCAGCACTCAAGATTAAAGTCTGGTTCGAGGAAGATAACTGCGCCATTATCCGCATGCCCCAGACCTTCCGCTTCGACGACTTATATAAGAAGCTGAAAGAGCGACGAGCGCTGGAGCGGCCAGAGGAAGAGGATCAGGAAGAGTTGGCTGTGGAGTACAGGGATGAGATTGAAGGGCGGTTTTATCCCATCGAGAATGACGATGATTTGGCTGTGGCAGTGGATAGGAATCCAAAGCTGACGCTAAGTGTAACTGCTATGAGGTAAAATGGAGTTTCTAAGCAAGACGCTGTAGTGTGACTATCTTTCGTGGCTATCTTTCGTTTCTTCGCTTCTAAGATTCCGAGGTAGGGCGAGCTCCTAGCCTAGTTGGATCTTTTTTTTATATGGGTGGGTGGTGGGTAAGAGGTGGTCTCTAGAGCGAGCTTAGGGGACGGCAGGATCATACGACCTGCGCATCCCCGATCACGAAACCGAATTCACCTTTTTCTACCCTTTTTTTTCAGACCGCTCGCGTTTCGGACATGCTATCCCTGGATCGGCTCGCGGCGTCTCCGGTGCACGGCGTATCGAGCGTTCTTTGCTATACGGGTGTTTCTTTTGTCTCTTGGGTCTGCTCTCGTTTTCTTCGATGGGGTTTCGGTCGGTATCGGTATCACCAGTGTTTCTTTATCTGTGGCTTATTCACCGGAGGATACGCGGAATTCGGGTATGATCTAGTTGTTGGATGGACGGTATGACTACAAGAGTTTGGGATTTGCGTTGTTGTGTTGCATGTCATTTTGCTTTGTCTTTGGGGAGCGAAAGGTTTTAGCTGAGGTGTAAAGGTCAGGGAAAAACTTGTCACGGTAGCTATTTTCTGGATAGTGAAGGTAGTGAAGGCGCGTTTGACTTGGCTTGCGAGAGTCTACTTGTCCCTTTTCTCTGGATACATCTGGTTGAGTACCAAAATTGCTTAGTGGAGATGTTTTTCAGGGGGCGTAAGGGGTAATTGCTGGTGAATACATTTATTCTTGGACTTCTCCACGCCCTGGAAGCCTCCTAGATGCCGAGTCTAGGTCTTAATCCGGACGACCCTAATTGTGCAACTGTCGTTGATACACAAAAAGCATAAGGTGCCTATGAAGCATGAAGAGGTAAAAAGAAGCTTCCGTCGCCGGGAATCGAACCCGGGCCTTGCCGGCACTTTTTAAGCTCTTAAGAATGAGAGCGGCACTATTTAATTGTTAATTCGTATGTATAAAGTGTTGTTGAGGCTACTTACAATCCTAGCCCCTAGACCACAACGGATTGAACGAGAACTAAAAAATTTTAATACATGTACACTTATAATTAGCAGTGATTACTGTGGAAGACATAAAAGCTGGGTATGTAGGTCTTTTAGTGTTCAGTTTCCAGAACCGTGGGTAGCCGAAGTGAAAACTAAGATGGCGTAACGGGCATGTAGGAAGAAATAACAACGCCAGTAAATAAACTCTAAAATGTGCTAGAGTACTTCCTAACTATTATGTTTAAGGACTGGATTCAGGCTAGGAATAGGAAATGCAAGTGTTTAAGGACTTGGATCAACCCTTGAGGTGCTTGAGTGGACCCTTTGTGGTAGGACTGAAGAAGTCCAAGATTGGTTTTTTTGCCCATTAACAAAGGAATGGAGAGTTCCGTTCATTGCTAGTATAACTTACAGCATAGCGTCTCTCTAGGACTCTCGTATTGTGCTGATGTGAGCCTACCTGTCGCGCCCGGAACTACAACACTGCTCTTAGACTGGTATTTTCTTGTCAACTCAGCCTAAATACCCACACAAAGGACCGCAGATGGGATTCACAAGTATGTCTCGTACTGAACAGAAACCCCATATTGACGCCCATCCATAGAAGAACTAGCTTCATGCGTAGAGGTGATGTATGTTCTACTGGCAATTATTCCCCCATTGCTTTTCGTTCTTACAAAAATATATAGAACTAGTAAGTTACACTTAGTATAAGCAGATCCAGAAGCATGAATTATGCCTATCGCGCCTTTCAAACACTATCAATCCCAGCATCAAAGAACAAAAATAGCGATATTAAAGTCTGATTGAAGTACGACCGCACTTTCGACAAGCCTGTCACTACACCACTGCCTCTAGATTCAAGATATGGAGTAGAAGTAGAGGTGCTATCAGGGGCACCCGACAGGAAGGAGCGAGAGGATGATCTAAACGGGCTAAACCATATCTGTAGCAGACTCCCGGTATCGCTTTGGCAAAAGAGGAGGGAAAAAACACCGACATGCTCTCATCGTCATGCTGTATAACGTGAAGGTTTCAGCTTTCTACCCTGGACCTAGGGTAGATAGGGTAGAATCCATCCTTCGGACTATGCAATTCTCTGTCACATCCACAAATAGATCGTGTGAGAGATAGGGGCTATCTTGTGCAGTATTCCACCTCAGGCCTGCTTCTTTAATGTATATATACTGCTCTTTTCTTCCTTTGCTTTATTCCAATTGCTATTACACTAAACTCTATTCCCGCTCAACTGGCGGCCCTCCTTTCACACAATTTCAAACAGCACCCTAAATCTTAGATCCAGCTATGCGTCCCGTTCTTCTCGCTCTCGGCTTCTTCACCGCATTTGTTGTCTCCCAACCTGACGCATCTCCATGCGGTGTATCCTGCACTCAATTTTGGCCTTACTCTTGCTTTCCCGATAGCATTAGTGGACCGAATGGGCTTGTTGTTATACCGATTGTACAGGCGAGAATGCTTCCATCTTAAATTGTGTAAGTCGGCGTCACTTGTGACGATTAGCGGCCCGGTCATTGTGTAAAGCTATATTGCACTCAAAATGGGGCGAATGGGTGCTACATGCTTGGATAGGAGATGTATATAGCAAATAACAGGTCGAAAGAGGGCCATGTTTTTTCGGTGTTGAGGTCTCTATGTTTGGAAAATTATTGCTAGGGAAGGGATTAGTACATGGACAATGTTTCAAGTGGATGGAGTTGGTGGAGGCTCTATATATACATTCCAAATGGAGTCTCCGCATACTGTTCCATGGAAGCTCCAAAGCTCCACATATTAAGCCTGTTTTAGTAAGGTGTTGAGGTTGTAGTCTAGATTTGGATGAAGTTTAGTAGAGGTAAGCTTACCACCTGATATTCGCCACCTCAAACTTGTAGAGGATTTCCCCCCAATATTCGTCGGTGTCGTCGCCTTCTTATGCCTCTCATTATCGCCCTCAATATGTCTGATTGTATACTAGAAAGTAGTCAAAGACGCCTCTCTATTGACTCCGTAGTCTTTAGTAATATTAAGTATAAGTTTATACTAGGGTATTAATAAATTAACTTAACCTATTTCTACCCTATGTTATAATCTAGCTAGTTAAGACTGAGAAGGTATAGGATATAGTACCTTTACTAAAACTGGTTTTTGTAATAAGCGTAGTATCTCCTGTTCTATAGGCTAGTCGGCGAAGCGCCCTAACCTACTAAGGATAGGGATTCTTTCCCTTAAGGAGTTGTTATATAGTATAGGTAAGTATTTCCGTCTAATACTTAATATTCTAGGGTTTAAAACCATCCAATATAAGCCTTTAGAGTTATAGAATAGTTAAGGTTAATATACGTTTTATTTAGGTAGTATATAACTAGGTTTAGGAGAAGTTAAAGAGGCTAGGGGGGCTATTGTGACGGCGCTAGTACAGGGGGGTTCGGCTAAAGGCTTGGCCCCCCAACATATATATAGACGTGCCCTTTCCTCCACTTCCATCCGCTCCTCAGCTCGATATCCTCGTTGTAGAACAATCCAATTGTACGGGTTTGCGCGCATGTTATGCCGTGCTAGTGCCTCGATTGACTAGGTTCGTAACAGTTAAGGGGTTATAGTATAAGTCGTCGCGTTGCTGTTAGTAATACCGCTTGCTTTAAGGCATTAAGAGAGGATTCGCGCTAGGGTATATATAAGGAATTAACTTAATAAGACGCGTTAAGAAATTTTAATCCTTAATTTTAGAATTTTATATTGGCTAAAATATGTAAATAAGTATATATATAAATAAAGCGGCTCTTAAAATATAATTAATTACCTTTTAAAGTAGTTAACTAAGTTAATTAGTAGATATATTACTCTTTAGTAGCGTTGCGTTCTATTAATAAATTGGCCCTCCTATGTTTTTGCACCAAAGGCCCTGAGACTGTAACTGAGATAATAATCCTAAAATGCAGGGTTATATAACTCTAGCAGGGGTTTTATAAAGCTATTATACTATTTAGGTACTACGGAATTTACTATCTCGGTTGCCGTCTGAGTCGCTCGCTGAAATCATCTTACTCTCACCTCAGGTTAAAGCGGCGGCTACTCGTGTTGTCGGCCATAACCAGAACTGGAAGAAAAAAAATATCATGCTCTACTATAGAGGTAATTTCAAAAGTTATACTTCCCTATTCCATTATCCAAAAGTCACGTTTCCACACAACCACGATTGAGCCTTTCAAACATTTCCATATCATTTTTAAATCTACACAGAAGAAGCCGAGAGTAGTCCATTTACAAGGTAAATCTACAGGGAAGTAATCCATCCATCTACGTACACATATTCACACTCATAGCGCCCTAAACCCCTTCCCCTACCAGACCTTCCACAAACCCATCCACGTAGTAGCAACATACACGGCACCTCCTCTCTCAGCCAGTCCCTCACTTCATCAATTCTCCCACCACACCCGCCACATAACACACCGCCGTCGCCCAAATCGCCGTCTTCGCCACCCCCGCAACACCACCTCCCTTCCTCTCGCTCCGTCCCCCTTCCTCCTCGCGCCCTGCGCCCCGCTCCTCAGGCTCTAGAACCAGCGTGTTGGGCGGTGGAGGCGGCGGCTCCTCTTCTGGTGCGCTGAAGCCGTCATGGTTGACGAAGCCGGTCGGACTCGCGAAATTGCCGGTCGGGGCCTCGGGCAGCGGGATCGTCGTGCCGTCGACGGGGTTGATGCGGTGGTTGCTGTGACCGCTGCTGGTGATGCTGCTGCTGGCACTGCTCACAGGGCTGTCTTCGGTGCGCTGGCTTGTGGCGAAGCGTGGTTGGGCGGCGCTGGCGAAGGACTGCGGCGCCATTGCTGCTGGGCTGGCGGTGGTGGGGTCGCTGGTCTCGCGCAGGATGAGCAGGTTCGCAGTTGAAGTTATGGGCTCGAAGGCTGGTGGGAGGTGAGGGAGGAATTTGCCTGGATTGGAGAGCTTGGAGAGGGCGGTGGGGAGTGGGATCAGGGGCTCCGAGGCTAAGGGGAGAAGAGGCGTGAGCGTTGTTGCGGTCGTGAGGGTGTCTGTTGATGGGTCATAGGCTAGGACCTTGTAGACACGAGGGGTTGAGGGTTGAGGAGTGCTGGCAGGCTTTGATTCTCGATCTCCGGTGATACTTGATTGTGGAGAAATTGTGGAGTCTGTGGCGGACTTGAGCGCTGGTTCTAGTGTTTTGGTGCCCTCAACAGGAGCCACGGCGAAGGGAGGTAGTTCAGGTGATTGAGGCGGCTCTGCTAATGTATTGGTTACGTTCGATATAAGTGTGGAGGAAGATGTTGTTGAATCTGAAGGTGGGGTGCTCTTTGTTATATGTACAGTTGACGGTCGTGGCTCGGACGCTTGGGGTGTTTCTGTCGTTTTATTACTCGTTGGCGCTTTGGATGTCGAGGGAGGGACCGCCGACTCTGTAGGTAGATGATCCGCGACAGAGCTCACAGCAGGGGATGGCGCTGTGGGCTCTGAGGATACAGTACTTTGAACAGAAGTCACGGCAGAAGGAGAGTAATCGAAGAGAGCGTTAACTGAGGGATTTACTCCCATCGCCGCCATTTCCGATTCAAGGTTATCCCCGCCGGTAGTAAATCCGTACAGTTTCGGTCCCATTCTATTCTCGTAGTCGTTCAGACCTCTAGAGACTTTCATACCACTGCCATTCAACTGATTCACTCCGCCGAGCTTTTCCTGTCTATGTTGTATTGTGATAACTCCGTACTGATCCTCATATATGCTTCTTATCTCCCTTACCAGTGCAACATCGTGTAGCCATTGCCGTCGTTTGGCTGCGATGTCGAGAATCTCTTTCTCGGCCTTGATCACATCCGAATCTGCTACTTCGGCTTCCCTATTTATCTTTATTAGCTGACTGTGCAGACCGTTCCGCTTGCCGCTCTTCACGTCAATAGGATTGTCTATATCGGCATCTAAATTCATGGGTTTGCGAGAGTAACCATCATCGGATAGTCCACGCATCGCGTCCTTCTGGGCTTTAATTTCCTCGTGGAGCTTATGCCGCGCAGCAACCTCATGTTCATTGTCAGTACGCATCTGCGTCGCCGCGCCACTCATTTCCGCCATCTTCTCCTCCAGGCTCTTCCGCTTGCCGTTCTTGACGTGAGCAACTTCATCGGTGGAGGATGTCTCTAGGCCCATTGGCATTCTAGAGTAGCCCCACTCATCGAATCCGTACGCTTTTTTCAAGAACAGATTATCAGAGCCAGCATGTGCAACCAAGTCAGAAGGTACTTGGGTGGATCTCAGAGAACGATCTTGAGTAGGTTTTCGTTTCAGCCCCTGATCTGCAGCCCTATTTTCAGTAACTCTGATGAGCCGCTCTAACGATGTCTCGAGTCCTCCCTCACGACGTCTATCAACGTATTCAAAATTCTTCTCTAACTGGGCCCGCCTTTCAATTTTCTCTCTATCTGTCTCTTTCCGGGGTTCCTTGATGATACCCATGCGAGCTCGGATGTCACTTGGGCGCAGCAGGTCAATGTCATCCGGAGGAAGCTTCCGCAAGATCTCTGGTTCACTCTTCTTAGGGGCTGTCGGGCTGTGTTTGAGCTCACAACCGTTAATAGGGGAAGCTGTAAATATGTTTGTGGATGGAGACTCAGTGAAGCTCTCTTGGACAAGACACTCTTTATGGGAAGCGGAAGACTTGTTGTGTTGTTCCCATTCACGGTTACCCCCTTGCTCGAAGGCGAAAGTAGGTGGGTCAAGATCTATTCCGTTCGCTGCTGGACGGTCGGATTGAAAGCCGGCCGGTCTTTCCGAGTATCCCAGGGATTTGTCATTTACGACTTGCTTCTGAGATGAGATTGGGAGCTTAGGGGCAAGTTCCTCAATATACTTCTCAGGTTGCTTTGATGTCTTATCTGCTAGGCCACCCTGCTTAGGAGCCTCAGGATGCCCATGTACAAGCCATTCCTGTTGTGCAGGAATAAACTCAGAATGGCAGCGATGTTGGTAATTGTGCTCTGCCATTTGGCGGTTCTCATAATCGGACAGGGCTTTATCGAGAGCGTCATCCCCTTGGTCCGAGACCCGGTATGGCTGCGCACGGTTCTCATATTCTGCCAAAGCATCATCAAGCGGATTGCCCACCTCATAAGGGGGAATCTTGCTATCATCTATGGCGCTCAACACTGACGGGTTACCGGTCGTCGTAGCCTTTCTCTTCGAACTCATGAAAGGTTTGACTGGGATATTCACCGTGTCATCCTTCTGTGTTATCCGAGTTGGTGTTGTTTCCGGGTTCTCTTCTGCTTGTTCCATCACCATTCGTCCAGTAACAGGGTCGTAAACCCACTTCGGCGTGGGCGAATGTGGCGATGCAGAAGACGGTAGAGGGGATGACGACGATGAGATCTCTAATGATTGCTTTAGTCCTCCTTGACTAGGTGTATTGCTATTCGCTTGCGCGTTTGCCGTCGCCCCAGTGGACTTTGTTGTATCCCCTTTCCCTTCCGGTGTTTTACTGGGCCCGACTTCGTTGTGAATCAACATGGGTTTGAGATGCTCAGAGATCCAGCTAGACCTCCCTTCGAGTCCGTTCAGCCACTGATTTGATTTTCCGAAAAGGGCGTCATATGGATCCTTCTCAAGCCGCTTCCTCAAAACCTTGATGTAATTGAGTCGCACCCACTCATAGTCGGATAACCCTTCAGGCTTATCACCGTCGTGTCCACCATTTGAGTGTTGTGCCTCCTGTTCCTTTGTTCTGGAAAAGCACCGATGTTTGTGTGATCGAGTATTGAGCTGCGGAGATTTCCAGGAGAACTGATCTTGTGCTTGCACGTCCTGGAGTCTTTGCTTCACCCACTTATGGAAACGTGGATCAACACGTTCCCACCAATCTGAACTGCGCCCCCACCAGGACATATTGCGACTGTCTTGGTTGTTTAGAGTGAACTTCATTGTGTTAATGGCGGTACGGCGAGTGGGTAGGATGGATCTCGGGGAGAGGGACGCTGGAGGGGTGGCCAGTCGAGCGCCGGCAAGCGAGTGGGTCTGAAGGGATAGCATTGCTTCCAAAAGTTAAACCTAATCGTTAGATGGGGAGCGTTGGAGATTAGATGCAGATGAAGCAGTCCCGAGGCTTCTGTTCTGTCGCTCCCGCGTTGTTGTTGCTGCTGTTGCTGTTGCAGGAATGGACGTCACTCGATGCGAGCTTGTTGATGACCCCATAGGCGACGCCTACATCAAGGGAGTAACAAGAGACAGAGGGAGTTGCACAGGATGTTGTTGACTGTACTTGGAGTTGAACAACAGTCACTGCAGGGTCGAAGGGTGGTGTATCCGATCAGCGCGGGGCCTGGACTGAGCAGATGCACGTAAGCTATGTACCTTGAGCGCCTATCACAGCACACGCGGGGCATCCCCGGAGCTAAGAGTGGGCGGCGCACAGTGCAATCATGGGCGTGGAGAACCGAGTTTTATCCGCTGTCATAGCTCCAGCTTTTCGCTTGCTCTTCCTCGCGCCTCCCTTTCTTGTCCTGCACGACCTATCTGGCAATCCCTCCAAGGTCTTATTAACTAACCTGGTAATGCCGTATCATCGAAAGCCTTTAGAAGAAAATACTTTCTAACCACCGAGAACGAACGCGACGTTGGTGAGCACGTAAAAGAAAGAAAGCAGGTTAGTTCGATCGAATTTCTATTGTCCCAAGCAAAGTTTACCAACACAGTTGAGTAAATAGAGAAACACCTACGGTGCACAAAATATAGGCCTACCGAAGAAGCCCAAGACGAGAGAAAATACTCGTATCAGTTCGAGAACGAACGGGAGATTTCGCGCTAGGAAGGAGGCTGCACCGGGCCACAATTCAGGCGGGCGAGACACTGGCAAAACAAACTGACGCGGTATGGAGACAAGTAGAGGTTAGATAAATAATGCCCTACGAAATCCTATGGTTATTACAGATACAATCCGTCAATGCCCAAGTGGCCTACAGGCTACTAGGACCACCCCGATTGTAACCTTGCCTTACTTTACAATCTATCAAAATGGAGTGTTAGCTTGACTTCACCGCCTGTCAATCGCTCAATTGACAAAGTTCTCCCTGAATCTCTAGCCTTCCACTCAAAACACTACCATCTTATCACTTTAGCTCTTCTTTTGAAGCTAAAAATGCATCTGCAAACTTCAAACTTCCTGGTCAATTTGATGCCCCTTCCAGAGAATAGGGAACAGAAAGCATAGCTCCACAAAGTCCCGACCTCTTCTAACTTGGCTTTCTCATACCAATCGCTCGATTCGACAGTCTCACAATACATTTCCACTACATCTGACTTAAGAGACAAGATTGGATTTAGGGCTTCACAGTGTTAAAGTGAGGCGAGCGCGTTCGCTTCAGGCAGAACAACTGGCCTGGGAGGATGATACGAGGATCTTCCTGGGCATTCAGCTCGTGCCAAGGCCGAAGATGTAGGGTAATTCATGCCTTCTTACTCAAATGGAGGATTCAGGATGAAGTGGGACAAGAAAATCGCGATACTGAAGTAGCGAAACGGCCTGACTTGTCATGATCACATATACCTGCAACAGATTCAAACCACTCCACCACAAGAACATCTCATTGAAGACAAGTACCTCTCATCGAATGTGTCAGCATGATATCCTACGATGAAGCGGAGATGTACAGAATTTTCTGACCAGCTGTCAGATACCTGGCTGTGTGTTAGCTCCCTCCGTGACAGTCCCTCTTGACTTCAGGGTCAGTGACATAAACTGACCAGTCGACCAAGACAACAAGGGTCTGGAGACTCAAGAACGGGTTATTGCCGCAACAAAATCATTTTAGTGATGCAGCCAATGATCCCGAAGCTGTTGGAGGAGCTGATGGACAGACTAGTTTAGAGGGACCGGAAAGGAGGGCGTTTTAGTGCTCGTTAATGGAAGGAATATCTCAGTGCAGTTCCAGGCAGTGATCTATTTGGATTGGCGTGGCGTGGATCTAAGGTCGGATCCACTCCACGTCCTTAATATTTGATTTGACGCCAGGCGCGCCGCAGCGCTCCATTGCAAATATATACTATTTATAGTAAGTCTTAGCATATATTTGGTGGTGATATAGAACAGTAAAGAAAGTTTAAACTTACTAAAATTATTATTAAATTAACTCCTAGATCTCCTTAAAGGCTTCCTCTATAGCCTTATCCTTATTAATAACTTCTACCTTACCGTCTTCTATAGGATCTTCCTAAAAGCCCTTAATAGCAGCAAACTCTTACTTAAAGCCCTTACCCCAAGTCTCTTTAATTAGTAGTAGTGGCTATAGTAGTTTCTTAATAGCTGCCTAAGTAGCTATAGCCTCTGCTAGTAATATAATTGGAGCTTAAGGCTTTTCCTCTACTTTACTAACTTCCTAATTATTAAATATTCCTTTCTATAGAAGGTTGTAAAAGTACTAAAGACACTTATTTGCCTTAATTATATCTATTTATAATTATAAGCGACAATCCTCTAATAGAATTTTATAGCTATTAAATAGCCGCTTATACTTATCTAATATAGGATATAACAGAACCTTATAGTAAGTACTATAATGGGCTCGTTAATGGGCTAGGTATATAGGTAATGCAAATTAAAGTTAACAACTTAATAATAACTGGTAGAGTAGTTGCCTAACAGATTAACTCTAATTATATTCTAAGAATTACTATAAGGAAGGAACTATCTAGGTAGGGACTATAGTCCTTTAAATACACGACCGTACTTTTAAGAAATCCTTCTTATATATAATATATATATACTCTATCTGCTTTATTATAGATTATATAGATTATATAGATTATACAGATTACATTATATAACTTATACTACTATTTCTTATTACATAGTTCTACTAGTTCCATTCTAGACCGTACCCTTATTAACCAACTAGCTTCTTCTAACTTCTCTCTAAGTAGTTATAATATTATACTTAAAGCGTCCGTAACACTATTCTCCTCCTCTTTATCTTTATCCTTAAAGATTTTAAGCATCTCTAAGTTGTTTACTAGAAGTATAATATCCGTCTAATTAATTTAGTTAATATCGTTACTTATTATACCTAAAGTAACTTCTTCTTCTTCTATAGCCCGTTGGTCTTATACCGTTACTATAATATTATTACTTAGTGAGATAATACTATCTCCGTATTCCCGTTATATAAAAGAGGGGCTAGTTTATATTATATTGGCGAGTCCCTTATCCTAGTTACCCTCTTTTTACTTAGAGTGCACTAGAGCAAACGTTTAATTATTATATAATATTCGCTTTGTCTCTAACGCTAAGTGTACACGTCTTATTACTCTTAATAATTATTAAGTTCCCTAAGTAATTTATTATAGGGTCTTATATTTAACTTGCTGTTATAAAGCTTAATAATAAGCTCTTAGTAGCTCTAGCAGAGCTTTGTTATTCTTATAACGCTAAAAAAGAGGCTGTTAAAGCTTAACAGCGGGCCCTTAATTCTCATTTAGCTGCGTCTACTTATTTAATTCGTCTTAAAAAGGTGCGTAAAAAGGTTTATTTTAAGGAGTGGAAACTTATAGAATAAGGTTTATAGGAACTTAGTAACGAAAGGACGGACTCCCCTAAGAAGAAAATAAGTCTAAATAGCTTGGTAGCTATTCCTCCTAGGTCCCCCTTAAGTAACTTATATTTTTGCGATCCTTTTTTTTATTAATATTACCTAACCTAATTTCTTCTAATACTCCTATACCCTTTCTATAGCGTTCTTTAAGTTTTCTAGTAGCTTTTAAGTAGTCTTATTATAGCCTATCTACTTTACTTTATACTATATTTCATTATTAACGTCCTTATAATTAATAATCTTTAAAACTTACTATTTGTATAACGGAACCTTATAGCAGGTACTACGATGGGTTCGTTATTGGGCTAGGTGTATAGGTAATGCGTAAAGTTAACAACGTAATAACAACTAGTGGAGTGGTTGCCCAATAGATTAACTCTAATTATATTCTAAGAATTACTATAAGGAAAGAACTATCTAGGTAGAGACTAAGGGTCCTTAAATACACGACCGTACTCCTATAAAATCCTTCTTATACGTAATATATATAAGGTATATAAGGTACGTACGTTCCGTTCGTTCTCCACGTTCCTTATATAGCACATTATATAACTTATACTACTATTCCTCGTTATATAGTTCTACCGGCTTTATCTTAAACCATGCTTTTATTAACCAACTAGCTTCTTCTAACTCCTCTCTAAGTAGTTATAGCATTGTACTTAAAGCGTCCGTAATACTATCTCCCTCCTTTTTATCTTTATCCTTAAAGATTCCTAATATTTCTAAGTTGTTTACTAGAGGTATAATATCTATCTAATTAATTTGGTTAATATTATTACTTATAATGCCTAAAGCCTCTTCCTCTTTATACGCGTAATAACGTACCCGCACTATTACTGTAATACTATTACTAGGTAAAATTATACTATCTCTATATTCTCGTTGTATAAAAGAGGGGTTAGTTTGCGTTATACTAGCGAGTTCTTTATCCTAGCAACCCTCTTCTTATTTAGAGTGTACTAAAGCGAATATTTGTTTATCCTGCGACGTTCGCTCTTCCTCTAACGCTAAGTATACGCGTTCTATAACTCTTAATAGTTATTAAGTTCCCTAAGTAATTTATTATAGGGTTTTATATTTAATCTACTACTATAAAGCTTAATAGTAAGTTGTTATAAGCCTTAACTAAGCTAGAATATTCTTATAATGCGGAATAGAAAGCCCTAGATACTTAAATTGCGGCGTTTACTTATTTTCTTCGCCTTAAGAAGGTTTATAAGAAGGTTCGTTCTAAGAAGTAAAAACTTATAAAATAAGGTCTATAGAAACTTAGTAATAAAAGAATAGATTCTCTTCTAATAGTAAAGGAAATAACTCTAAGTAGTTCAGTAATCGCTCTTCTTAGGTCCCCTTTAGGTAACTTATTCTTTAGTAATCCTTCCTTAATATTATCTAACCTATTTTCTTCCAATACTCCTATACCTTTCCTATAGCGTTCTTTAAATTCTCTAGTAGTTCCTAGGTAGTCTTATTATAGCCTATTTACTTAACCTTATACTATATTTTATTGTTAACGTCCTTATAACTAATAATCTTTAAAACTTACTACTTATCTTCTTCCTATCCTTAGTATATATCTGCCTTATAAACTAGCGGCTTAATATTTCCGTATACTGGTTCTAGTATTATAATATACTATATAGGGTAGATCCTTATTTTAGCTAGTAGGTTTAACTTAAATATAACTAGTAAAATCCTCTAACTAATTTTAAAAGGTCCTAGCCTAACATGGTTTAACTTTTTACTTAGTTATTAACTTTTAAAATTTTTATATAGTAGCCATGCTCTATCTCCCTCCTTAAGATCTAGTCCCTTAGATTTCTTAGCGTCGTAGTATTTCTTTATTCTTTACTATACTACCTTAGCTATTTCCATAAGGTTCTTATAAAGATTTATTAATATCTCTATCCTTTACTTAGCTATACTACTTATCTTCTTTACTTAACGTAGCGATAGTAATGTTCTTAGCTTATATCCGTAATTCGCCTTAAATAGTGACGTACCTATTCCTTCTTGTGGTGTTACATTATATATAAACTATATAACTAGTAACAGTAATACCCAATTATTCTATGCGTAATTAATATAATATCTTAAATACTACTCTAGTATCTAATTTAATCTTTCCGTTTAACCGTCTGTCTGCGGATAATATACGGTAGAAGTTACTGCTTAAACTCCTTGCTCCGCTAAGAATACCTTTTAGAATACTACTATAAATCTTAGATCTCTATCCAATATAATTTTACTTAGTGCTCTATACCTTATAAACACTTCTTTAATATAGATTCTAGCAATATCTTCTACTAATATTTCTTCTATATATGCTATAAAGTATCCCTACTTCGTAAGCTTATCTACTATTACTAAGATTACATCGTAATCTTGTCCGGTAATAGGATCTCTTAATTTTAGCAACTTAATAATAAAGTCCTATAATATAACCTCCTATAGTCTCTCTAGTATTTTAATAGGTTATAGCCCTCCATATAGCTTA
>Ga0307515_10010836_pt1 | contig 17390 bp, 16 predicted proteins | sample 17_EM_MG_FD_194513 | JGI IMG/M metagenome (GOLD analysis project Ga0307515, IMG submission 194513) | Populus trichocarpa ectomycorrhiza microbial communities from riparian zone in the Pacific Northwest, United States - 17_EM | ecosystem: Host-associated > Plants > Roots > Unclassified | place...
TATCCTCTGATATGCCAACCGATTTCGCGACTCTCTTGAAGGCTGTCTACCTACCTGGGTAATCTGTCCTTCCTTCAATCGAATATTTCTTCGTTCACACTTCCGTTCTCAGATTCCCAGGGAGAGGCAAAGTCCCAGACTTCCCCACCTTCTCATCCCTCCTCAGAGTATCGTCCAACTACAAGATGCCAGATCTCCGAACTCAATTACTCGAGACCATCCGCGATGCATACCCGGAGAATTTCGAAGGACTGAACCCTTCCAAGACACTCGGGGAGAACATGTTCGATGGGCCCAAGCCACATCCCAACGCCGTGTTGAACCTCTTCGTTCAGCAGAAAGTTGCGTCGGCCTTGCCGATGGCGTACTACATGGCGGTTCGAAGGGGTTCAGACTCGTTGATGGACGCTCGACTTCCGACGAGTGCAATACTTTCCGGTCAGACGTTGAGATTCGCCATACGCGGGTTGATAACACTTCGAGAGATGGAGCTGAAGGAAACAGATAGAATTGTTTTCAAGACCTCCAACCGTGTCGGGTGTTCCTCGACGGACTGTCCCTCTCGACACTCTTGGGGACGTTTGGACGCGGGAATCACTGGAGCACACCAACGAACTTTCGATCGGATTACGGGGTCTGGGGTTGAGGGAACTAGGATTTTGCAAGTGTTATCAGGGAGTGAGTTTGGGGAGGATACAGAGACAAAGTTCTGTGAGGTGTGTGCGGAGAAGATGCAGGTAGCGCATGGGGAGGTTCGGAGGAAGGCTTGGGCTACGTTGCCGGACGTATTCTGTTTGAGAGGATGATGGTTCATGAACCCAATTCTGTACACTGGCCGCACGGTCCAAGTTTAAACTGTAGGACTACTTCTCTTATTTCTGTTTGTGTATCTCTACAAAACCCCGATTCAGATGACCAGATTTTTGTTCTAAACAGCTATCCCGACCTCACGACGCTTGGCCAATCCAACCTCTAATATTACTGAAAACCGTTCAAAGCAGGAAGGTGTCTTTCTCACTCCTACAGAATCCGTCTAGCACAGGACTCGACCATGGCCCGGGGGCCGGGAACGCCAGCGATCTACACGGCAAGAGGTTTGACTCACTCTGCGGGTGGGCGTACTAGAGATCGCGTGTGACGGTAAACTCAAGCACTCACTGCCGCTGGCCGCATCGAACTCGAGGGGCGTGCCTCACGCAATAAATTCCCAGGATCCTTGGGAACTGGAGAGTGCCGCCGATCAGCTTTCCTTCACCAACCCGACGGAATTATTGTGAGCGAGTCAAAAAGCCAGCCTGGGAGCCACCCCAACCCCCGACGGTGCAAGGCCAGAGCTTTCAATCAGCAGGGAGCGCGATTTCTAATCAAGAACTTGGTACGAACCTAGGGGTCACCGGATCCTATACATAAATCAGGGTGCCCTGGCTCAGGGGATACAACGCATACTCCATTGCGACCCCCACTCACTCGAAATCTCTCCAACAAGCTCTTTCTTCCGATCGCCCTTCATTCTGCAGCGGTGCCATATCGCCGTCTCGGGAAGGACTGCACCATTATTACGGAAAGAAGACACTGAGGTGTGTACGATTCCCGTCGTAAGCAGGGGCCCCATGTGTGGTATCGTTTTCACAGATTCATCGATTTTGCCTCTGTAACGTCCAAGGATCTGGACTACCTGCTCGCTACTTCCGGTCACGGAAACGGGGACGTCCACGGCGAATCTCACCATCAGGTATTCAAAATTGGTGCTTCGGATTTCATCGTCCGCTTCGACATTGTAGGTTCTGACTTGATGAGAACCATCGAGGTCCAGTTATTCCGGGGCGAGACAGACAATAAGTGCATCAGGGCTGTGCATGTTCGTCTCAACATCTACGGTAAATATTGCCCCGAACTGCCCCCCATGTCGCCTTATCTCAAATCGCCGCATCTAACTAGACAAGGATTCGTTCTTCGGGGCACACAGGGGCACTCCCCGTGATGCGGATAGGCTCGGCTCACTTGCGGTCATCTATCCAACTCTCTACGAGGGAGAACTCGTTCTCCGCCGCGAAGGCCACGAATGGAAGATCGACGCCAAAGTCCTGACCGCTTCTCAATCCTCCCCTTCCCTCGCATACGTCGCGTTCTGTAGCGACGACGTCGAGCACGAGGTTCTGAAGGTCACGACCGGGCACAGAGTCACGATCACTTATAACTTATATCTTGTTCAATGACCCATCGTGGAAAAAGGCTGGGGCTCCCGCAATTACTAGAAACGCTCAAAATGCCTCAAAATTTCAGGGCTCCCTCCGGGAACTACTCAAGAGTCCAGAATTCCTACCTGAGGGTGGAATGCTGGGCTTCTGTCTCATAAGTCACTACCTGTTCACTTCCGAGACGAACCTGCAGGGAATGGAAATTCGCCTCAAAGGTGAGGGCGCGTACGTGTACCAAGCATGTCGGGAGTTTAAGCTTCACCCCTCGTGATGAGTGATCTACGATGACGACAGGGCCGCACAGTATCACATTAGATTGTGTCGTTGAGAACCTCCGTTATGATCTCGGGAGTGACAAATACGGGAGCATCTTGGTGACTAGGGGAGGCGGTGTACCAGTTAACAAGAGCGAGGATGCCAACCCTGAACGCGAAGGAGACCCCATCACTTGGGTTTCTCCACTCAATGATCTAACTGAGTTGAAAGGCAATAGTAATAGGTATGGGAAAGCGGATATTCCTACATGCTATAACCCCTTGGTATTATCACTGCCGCTTGCGACCGTGCAGACTAGACTCTGCAGACGGGTGGGCTTCCACTGTGACATGTACAATGTATCAGTCGTTCGAATCCGCTACATGGCGAATCATGGATCCACGATAACAAAGACATTTCCGTATATAATTTATAGCGTGGGATGAACATGATGGAGGACAACAAGATCTCCTTGAAGTAGCTACCGACAGGCCCCCTTGCACTTCGAATGGACCATTGCCGCGCTTGGAAACGGTACGCCGAGGAGCAGTTGCAAAGAACGCCCCTCAGCTTCGGGGTGGGGGCGGAGCGTGCGCAGAGTCCAACATCCCCTCCCCTGGTGACTTTGATTCACAAAGGCTCCGGATTGATAGACACGAGCAACTTGATATCGTTTCGGTTTGTGATGAACGTATGCGTATCCCAACTGACATCCGCATGCGAGTCGGTTCGTCAGCTGGGCGAACCGCCAGGAAACGAAACGGACATTTCCCCGTCAGATGACTCCGCATACCCCTCCAATCCTGAATAAGTCTGAGTCGAATGAGTCCACCGCCAAACGGACATCAATTGTCTCTGTAGATCCATCACAGGAGCTGGAACTCGAGGTGAGGCCGGACAACCCCAGCAAGCTTTCAAAGACTCCCCTCTCCGGAAAATGCGGCGAGCATACAATACCAAATACGACCATTGTACTCAGAAAGGCATCATCTGCAGTGTGCGCGTTGGCGGAGTTGGTGAGCCGTAACACCGATGAACCATTGAACGGGTTGAGGGGGGAAGGGCCCAAAAGAACTAGCGCCACCATCACCCGGTCGTGTATCGGCATACCTCGGCTGGCTTCTCCTCTGGAACCGGTTCGGGAGTCTGTGAGGTACCGAAGCTTGAGACTCGACGTCAACGGTGTACTGCGGAATTTGTTACCGGTTCAGCAGCGACGGGTTCTGGGGCAGGTTCCTTCGGGGCCTCTACTGCCTCAGCGACCTCAGTGACATGCTCCTTCGGAGCTTTTGGAGTAGGGTGAGCATGCTTCTCCTCCTTGCCCGAGGACAATATCCAGGCAACCTAGTGTCGTGGATCCAGTGCCTATGAGTTCACGGTCGCGTCTTCGAAGGTAAACGCGTCGCAAAGTCTCACAGTCGGAACGAAGACCAACCCGGAACCAATCTAACCAACAGCATGAAGGGAGAAGAAACTGAGGAATAATTTCAGCTAAAACGCGGTGCGCGAAGGAGGGGACGCACAATCCATGGTAAATCACTGGACTGTGTCGATGGTGACGCGGTGGTGGCCATTCCGCGCCTTCCGCTGGCTCAGAACGCGGTTTGCGAAGACCTGAAACCTGGGCGGAAGACGGGAGTAAGGTAACGGGTCGCCCTTGAGGCCATTTTGTTTTTTTTTGTTGGTGGGAGGTGTGGAGGGAGGGTTGAGACAGTTGAACTGGAAGAATGAAACCGAGTGAGTGGAAGCCGAGAGCTTAACCTCTCTCCCTTCCGAAGGTACCGCTTCCGACCGGATGTTCGGGAACCACCGGAGTCGGGAAAAAAGTGCCTGGGGGATAATGAAAATGACATCATCTGTTGCTGGGCTTGCTGGGGTTTCGCGGTGTGCCCGGTCGAGGAGTCCTTGAGAGAAAAATAACGACAAAGAATGGCTAGTGGTTGGTAGGCGAAATGTGGCTCCCGTTCTGAGGCTCCCATTGTGGCCTGTTGCCCGTTTACGTAACCAACTAGCTTTGTTCTCCTACCGCCACAACCGCAATGGAGTACATCGACGCCGCCCCATCCCTTGCTATCGAGGGTATATTCTCCGACCAAAAATTAGACTATGAGCGATCACTCGCCTCCTATCGCCTTTGGTTCGATATAAAACGGACTTATCGCCAAATCCCCACAGACCAGATCATCGACGATATCTGGTCCAACTACAGGCAGATGAATATCAGGAACTCACCATCATGGGACAAATTCACCTGCCCGGCTACTCAACTAATCCTTCGCCTCACAGGCGATTTAGAATCAGATCTTATTCTTGCCCCCTACAACTCCGGGCTACAAAGCCGCCTATGCAAGAAGGTTATCCAAGAATTCTTCATCAATAATATACTCAGCGTAAAATCCGGTTACGGAGCGGGGTACATGTGCTATCTCTCCCCGGATGTTAGTCTCATCGCGCACTGGGCCAACCTCGGATACGTCGAGGAACATGCGATCCGTAACCACATCCTTCAATCGCTTATCTCTCACTCGGAACTATACCATCACCAGGCGGACGCGCTATGTATCCTATTCCAAGTAGCAGGGGCCACATTCGAAGCATATGTTGAGACTTCAGTAGTCGACCGCTGCTTTGAGCTTCTAAAGGGCCACCGCCATGTTAATTTGGAAAAGGGGAAACTGATACAGGTGAGTGAATTCTCTGTGAAAGGGGAAACCTGAAATTCAGACAAAATCCCAGGAGGTGATTAAGTTACGGGAGCGTCACTGGGAGGGCCTTCCTCCTCTGCCCGTATTCGCGACTGGGAAGCTAGAGCCTGCTCAGGCGGGCAGGAAAGACCCCAGCGCGACTCCCCTCGCCACATCCCTGGGACTTCCGAACAGAGACCTCGAACCTCAGGTCGTTCAGCACCCTCCACCCGAGTCGGTCGTCACCCCAGATACAGATGCGGTTTCTGTATCTCCCCCCACTCAGTCTCCGTCCATCAGCATCGCCACCCTGTCCGACTTCACCATCGCAGATACTTCTGATGACGAGGCCCCCATTGACCTCACGGCCGTAGTCCCCGATGACACCCTCTACTTCGAGGACGGGAACATCGAGGTGTTATGCGGGAGCACGTTGTTCCGTGTCCACACCAGCATACTTTCTCTCCACTCCCCTGCCCTTCGTCGGATGTTCGCTCAAACCAGCCTGGCATCGGCAGAATCACCCAACGGTTGTCCTCGTATTCTGTCCACCGACACAGCAGCGGATTTCGCCGTGCTTCTCAAGGCGGTATATCTTCCCGGGTGAGCTATCCCTCCTCCAGGTTAATGGGTTGTTTCAGTGATAGCTTCTCCGCAGATTCCCTGAAAGGAATAAAGTGCCAGACTTTGCCACATTCTCGTCCCTCCTGCGAATCACGGCAAAGTACGAGATGCCCAGTGTCCGACCTCAGCTACTTGAGGTCGTCCGTGATGCGTACCCAGAGACCTTTGAGGGGCTCATTCCTTCCAAGCCACTTGGCGAGAGCGTCTTCGACGGGCCGACCCCTCACCCGAACGAGGTCCTCAACCTATTCCTCCAGCAGAAGCTTACATCTGCATTGCCGATGGCGTACTACATGGCAGCTCGAAGGGGCTTGGATTCACTGATGGATAGACGTCTACCGCGAAATGCCACGCTTTATCCTGACGTCCTTCAGTCTGCGATCAGAGGGCTCACGGCACTTCGCGAAGTAGAGCTCAACGGGACCCACCGTTTGATCTTCGGACCGAACGGTCCCCACCCTTGTTCCAGCTTAGATTGTCCTTCGGGTACCCCGACTAACCCAGCGACGTTGGAGGTCTACCAAAAAGTCTTCGATCATATTGTGGGATCCTCTCAGCAGGGGACGAGAGCGCTGCAGGTTCCCGAATTCTATCAAGGCTGTGGGACTGTGACTGTGAGCGTTTTCTCCAACATCTGTCGTAGCTGTGTGGAGAGGTGGGAGTCTGGACATGCAGATTTGAGGAAGAAGGCTTGGTCAACGTTGCCGGATTTTTTTGGGTTGACGGGTTGAATTCACGTTGAGCTTGGTGTCGAATAGTGTTGCATGTTTAAGAGTGTGACGGTTGACTGATGTATATTAAGTCTGATGTATCACACACTTATCTAACTCAACGCATCCATCTCCTCTGGTCTGCATCCTATCGCTTGACATCTCGGCGCGGGGTGCGGAGACGTCTCGAATGCGATGTAAAACGGTATGGGCCGCACGGAAGTGGTTTGCACAATCCCGTCAAGAGCACGGACCGCCAAAAGCCTTTTAGCCCCGATGAACTGTCCCTCCTGGATCTCAAGGGCCCAGGGAGTCCTCGGACGTGGGGATCATGGGGACATACCAATAAGCGTTCGATCGGATCAGTGACAAGGCCCACGTTAACTTTGAAGGGACGAGAGTCTCGCAGGTGTTGTCGACGAGTGAGTTTTTGGACGATACAGGGTATCGTTGCCGGAGGTGTTTAGTTTGAAACCGTGGAAATTTGAGTTCGCGAGCCCGGACGCGGTGCGCTGAATTATACACGTCCCAGATACGCGGGACTATCTCTCGCAATTGTGTTCGTGTCTCTTCTCACCGACAAGCTGATACGAGTGATTACTGAGATTGGCCCTCCAGACGGATGGTCTGCAGGGGTGAGAGGACGAACACCGCCGTATCCGAGTTCCCCTAACCGGACTAGAAACAGGAAGAACCGATATGCCACAATAGCGATGGAGGTCGAGGGCCAGGATTGTTCGGGGGCCGCAGGAGTCGGACAAGCGCCTGAAGGACAATGGGGGTGACGGCATTTGTAACCACGCTCATTGCGGGTTTCGCGATGCGCTCGGTTGAGCCGGGTGCAGGTTCTCGAAGGAACCACAGGGAAGGGAGTGGTAGCAACTGGTAGGCGGAACACGCCTCGCAGCCTGCAATCGCTGCACCCTGTTATCCCTTTACGTAACAATCCAGGTTCACCTCATACCGCCACAAATGGTCGCCTTATGGGACATCGAGAGCGCCTTGAGTTCTGTGGTTGATAACATAACCGACCAGAACTATAAACAATCCCTTGCCTGTTTTCGCTTTTGGATCAAGACGGGACAAACTTATTGCCAGCCTGTCCTCGATGACCCACTAGGACCAGGTTATTCAAGAACACTCTCCGACCACATCCTTGACTCTATTTTGGGGCGTGAGGGAGCACCGATAGGCCCCGGTCGCAACACACGGGGGGCGCTGCCACTAGTCCACCCGACCGCCCACCTGATCCTTCGTCTCGCCCGCGATGTAGAACCGGACCATCTCCTTGCTCCCCACGGCGAAGGATTTCGAACCCGCCTCTCCGCTAAGATTCTACTGGAATTCTTCAAAAATAATCTAACACTCGTACGAGGGGATGGCTATCCCAACCGCACGCAGAGTTCCCGCACAAACGCAAACCTCATCGCACACTGTATCAATCTCGGACACGTGGAGGAAGACGCGATCCGTAATCACATCATCCAATCACTCATCGCTCACCCGACCCTGTACGACCACCAGGCAGATGCACTCATCATACTATTCAAACTGGCCGGCGCCACATTCGAGGCGTACGTTGATCCTTCGGTGGTCGACCGCTGCTTCGACCTTCTCAAGGACCATAACTATCGTGATCCTACAAAAAAGGAACTTATGGAGGTGCGTGTGCCTGTGCAGTGAAAGGCGGGCATCTGGCTCAAGGGAGTTTTCAGGAAGTAGTTGCGCTGCGAGAACGTGGCTGGGAAGGTCTTCCTCCTCCTCCCGTATTCATGACCGGGGGGACGAGACCGACTGCCGTAGTCCAGGAAGCTCCCAGCGCAATTCCCGTCGCCGTATCCCTGGGGCTCCCAAGCAGATATCTTGAACCCCAGATTCCTCAACCCCCTCCACTCGAATCAGTCATCTCGGAGACAGACACCGTTCCTGTATCTCCCATCACCCGGTCTCCGTCCACAGACTTCTCCGCTCTGTCTGACTTCACGATCACCGATCCCTCTGATGACGGGTCTCCTATCGACCCTACAACCATAACTCCCCACGATACCTTCTACCTCGAGGACGGGAACGCCGAAGTGTTGTGCGGGAACACATTGTTCCGTGTCCACACCAGCGTTCTTTCCTTCCACTCTCCTGCGCTTCGTCGGATGTTCGCTCAAACCAGTCTGACATCCGCAGAGTCACCCGGCAATTGTCCTCGTATTCGGTCGTCTGATACTGCCACGGATTTCGCCATGCTTCTCAAGACGATATATCTCCCAGGGTGTGTTGCTTTGCCCCTAGGTCTATGGATTGTTTTGTTGACAATCTGACTATTTGTAGATTCCCTGAACGAAATAAAGTGCCGGATTTCGACACGCTTTCCTCCCTTCTCCGAATCACGGCCAAGTACGAGTTGCCTGTTGTCCGATCTCAGTTACTCGAGGTAGTCCGCGATGCGTACCCAGAGACTTTTGAGGGGCTCGTTCCTTCCAAGCCACTCGGGGAGAGCATCTTCAGTGGGCCAACCCCTCACCCGAACGCAGTCCTGAACCTATTCGTTCAGCAGAAGCTGGGGTCTGCGCTACCGATGGCGTACTACATGGCGGTTCAAAGGGGGTTAGATTCGTTGATGAACAAGCGTTTACCGCAGAGCGCCACGCTCTCCCCAGAGGTCCTTCAGTCCGCGATCAGAGGTCTCATAAAGCTCCGTGAGATGGAGCGAGACGAGACCTACCGCTTGATCTTTGGACCAAAGAGCTCTCACCCCTGCTCTACGCCGAATTGCCCTTCTTGCGCTCCAGCTAGCACATTGATGTCGCAGGCCTACCAGAAGGTTTTCGATCATATCGTGGGCTCCTCTCAGATGAGGACGAAGGTCCTGCAGGTTCCTGAGTTCTATGAAGATTGTGGAGGTGGTCCTCAATGCATTAGTCCCGGTATCTGTCGTAGCTGTGTGGAGAGGTGGGAGTCTGGACTTGCAGACTTGAGGAAGAAGGCTTGGGGGAAGTTGCCAGATGTTTTTGGGTTGAGGAGTTGACTGGCTCGTATCAGTAACAGTTTGGTGTCGAGTAGCTGTATTGCGTGTCCTTGCCTATGTCGCTTACTTTGATTGTATTTTACTCTCTTTCTTCCTCTGAAGCTTAGTCAATCTTAGCACAACCGGATCATTCCTGAGACCTGGAAGGCCTCAGTTACTCCCCGACTGCCGTGCAGATGTTGGAGAAACTTCAGACCGGAACCGATTGTCGCACGAATGTAATTTAGCACCTTCACCTCAGCCCCAAATTCTCCCTCAGTTCTCCATTCTACTACTTCAGACTGGGTGTGGGCGATATCCTAGTAGCCAGTTTGCAATCGTTGCGCCCGGTATTTGAAAGGGTCTCATCGACATCGATTGCATTTCGATCATTAACCAACGAATGCGACGGTGAACCTAAAATCCAAGCTGACGAACATGGAGAAGAAACGGGGAGCCTGTAGGGAGTTATGTCATCTTTGTTTTCGTGAACTGCAAATGAAGCCAATCCACTTTCCGTGGAGGAACTGACAGCCCTGGTTTGTGTAGCCGGGGACCAGTTCGCCACCGGGTACATACCGTTTTACCTACGGTCTGCCGTGTTCGCCCTTGGTCTACCATCTATCGTTCGTTAGTCTGCCCGACGAGTGACGAATTACGATACCTTCCGTTACTCCGTCCGTTTCCCCGACCGCCGCGGCAGTTCCTGACTTACGTAACCCCACTCTTTCGACCTACGCCATCGGCCTAAATGACCGATTGTGCCGCGAGTCGCTCGATCAATTCTTCAGACAAAACTTGAATTATATTCCGGGGGGATGGGAAGGACCTACCTTAGAGCAGTTATGCGAGTTCTATACTCGGGTAAATCTCATCGCACACTGGGTCAACCTTGGATACGTGGAGCTGGAAGACGTCCGGGATCACATCCTGCAGTCCCTCGCCTTTCAGCCCACCGTGCACCCCCACCAATTGAATTCCTTGACGATTCTCCTCAAAATATCCGGCGCAACCTTTGCGGCCTATGTGGACTCATCAGTCATGGACCGTTGTTGTGACCTCCTCAAGCCGAGCAATTTCAGAAATCGACCGGTTCTTAACGAACTCGCAGAGGTGAGGGCATTACTCTTGACGGCCAAGATAAATTATGAACGTTTGGGACTACAGGAAGTCTTACGACTTCGAGGAAGCGGTTGGGAAGGTCTTCCTACCCCTCCGATCCTCCACAGTGCACAACCCGAAATTAGTGTTCCCAAGTCTCGGGATCCTGCCGCAACTCCGGTCGCGACATCTCTGGGGCTCCCGGGCTCGGTGGAACAGCCTCGAACACCGACCCCGCCGTCACCTACCCCGTATCATCCCCCATGCGAGAGTCCAAGGTCTTCCATTCCCTCATCTCCGTCGACCGGCATCACTGCCCTGTCCGACTTCACGATCGCTGATGGTCTCGACGATGAGCCGATCCTTGAACCTGAAACAACTATATTCCACGAGCCGACCCTTGAACCCGAAACAATCTTGCCCCACGATGCGTTCTACCTCGACGACGGGAGCGTTGAAGTGGTGTGCGGCAAGACCCTCTTTCGGGTCCACACTAGCACACTGTCGTTCCACTCCCCCGTGCTCCGTCAAATGTTTTCACCGGAAAATCTCACCGCTGCAGAGTCTCCCAATGGGTGCCCGCGTGTTGTATCCTCCGACACACCGACCGATTTCGCGACTCTCTTGAAGGCTGTCTATCTACCTGGGTAATCTGTCCTTTTAATCGAATATTTCCTCGTTCACACTTCCGTTCTCAGATTCCCAGGGAGAGGCAAAGTTCCAGACTTCCCCACCTTCTCATCCCTCCTCAGAGTCTCGTCCAACTACAAGATGCCAGATCTCCGAGCCCAATTACTCGAGACCATCCGCGATGCATACCCAGAGAATTTCGAAGGACTTGACCCTTCCAAGACACTCGGGGAGAACGTGTTCGATGGACCCAAGCCACATCCAAACGCCGTGTTGAACCTCTTCGTTCAGCAGAAAGTTGTGTCGGCCTTGCCGATGGCGTACTACATGGCAGTTCGAAGGGGTTCAGACTCGTTGATGGACGCTCGACTTCCAACGGGTGCGATAGTTTCCGGTCAGACGTTGAGATCCGCGATACGCGGGTTGATAGGACTCCGAGAGATGGAACTGAAGGAAATACATCGAATTGTTTTCACAACCTCCAACCGTGTCGGGTGTTCCTCAACGGACTGTCCCTCTCTATACTCTGGGGGACGTTCGGACGCGGAAATCGTTGGAGCACTCCAACGAACTTCTGATCGGATTACGGGGTCTGGGGTTGGGGGAACGAAGATTTTGCAAGTGTTATCGGGGAGTGAGTTTGTGGAGGATACAGAGTCAAAGTTCTGTGAGGTGTGTGCGGAGAAGATGCAGGTAGCGCATGGGGATGTGAGGAGGAAGGCTTGGGCAGCGTTACCGGAGGTGTTTTGTTTGAGAGGATGACGGTTCACGAGCTCAATTCTGTACACTGGCACCCCAGATCTGTAGGATACTTCTCTCATTTATGTCCGTGTATCTCGATGAGGCCCTGATTCAGATGTCCATATTTTCGTTCTAAACAGATATCCCAACCCCGCGGCGCCTGGCTGATCCAACCTCTAATACGGAAGACTGCTCAAGGCAGGAAGGTGTCCTTCTCACTCCCACAGAATCCGTCTAGCACAGGACTCGACCAGGCCTGGCATCGAGTTCGAACATGGGGCCAAGAACGCCAGCGATCTACACGGCAAGAGGTTTGACCCTGCGGGTGGGCGTAGGGATCGCGTGTAACGGTAAACTCAAGCACCCACCAGCACTGCTCGCTACATCCGACTCGGACTCGAGGGGGGGGGGTGCCTTACGCTAAATTCCCAGGGTCCTCGGGAACTGGAGAGTGGCGTCGATCAGCTTGCTTTCACCAACCGGACGGAATGGTTGTGAGCGAGTCAAAAAGCCAGCCTGGGAGCTATCCCAACCCTCGACGGCGCAAGGCCAGAATTTTTAATCAGCAGGAGAACGCGATTTCTAATCAAGAGCTTGGCGGCCTCCAACGAGCTCTTTCTTCCGATCGCCCTCCATTTTGTGGCAGCGGTGCCATATCGCCGCCTCCGGAAGGACTGCACCTTTATTACGAAAAGAAGACACCGAGGTGTGTACGATTCCTGTCGTAAGCAGGGATCCCCATGAATGACATCCTTTTCACAGATTCATCGATTTCGCCTCTGTAACGTCCAAGGATCTGGATTACCTCCTCGTGGCGTGCCGTCTCGCTACTTCCGGTCACGGAAACGAGGACGTCCACAGCGAATCCCACTATCAGCTGTTCAAAATGGATGCCTCGGATTTTATTGTCCGCTTCGACGTTGTGGGTTCTGACTTGATAAGAACCATCGAGGAGCAGTTGCTCCGGGGCGAGGCGGAAAATAAGTGCATCAGGGCTGTGCCTGTTCGTCTCAACATCTACGGTGAATATTGCCCTGAACTGTCCCCATGTCACCTTATCTCAAATCGCCGCATCTAACCAGACAAGAATTCGTTCCTCGCGGCACATAGGGACACTCCCCATGACGCGGATAGGCTCGGCTCACTTGTGGTCATCTATCCAACTCCCTACAAGTAACTACAAGGGAGGAGGACTCGTTCTCGGGCCGCCACGAAGGCCACGAATGGAAGATCGACGCCAAAGTCCTGACTGCTTCTCAAACCTCCCCTTCCCTCGCATACGCCGCGTTCTGCAGCGACGACGTCGAGCACGGGGTTCTGAAGGTCACGACCGGGCACAGAGTCCGAACGGTCACTTATAACTTGCAACTTGTATCTTGTTGACCCGTCGTGGAAACGGGCTGGGGCTCCCGCAATTACTAGAAACGCTAAAAATGCCTCAAACTTTCAAGGCACCCTCCTGGAACTACTCAAGATTCCAGAATTTCTACCTGAGGGTGGAATACTGGGCTTCGGTCTCACCAGCTACTACCTGTTCACTCCCGAAACAAACCTGCAGGGAAATGGAAATTCGCCTCGAGGGCGAGGGCGCGTACGTGTACCAAGCATGTCGGGAGCTTAAGCTTCACCCCTCGTTACGAGTGATTTACGATGACAACAGGGCCTCACTGGACGATGAAACTGACAGTATCATGTTGGATTGTGTCGTTGAGAACCTCCGTTATGACCTCGGGAGTGACAAATACGGGAGCATCCTGGTGACTAAGGGAGGCGGTGTACCAGTTAACAAGGACGAGGATGCCAACCCTGAACGCGAAGGAGACCCCATCACTTAGGTTTCTCCACTCAGTGATCTAAATGAGTTGAAAGGCACTAGTAATAGGTGTGAGAAAGCGGATATTCCTACATGCTGTAACCCCTTGGTATTATCGCTCGTATCGCTGCTGCTTGTGACCGTGTAGGCTAGACTTTGCACGCGGGTGGGCTTCCGCTGTGACATGTGCAATATATCGGTCGTTGGAATCCACTACATGGCAAATCATGGATCCACGATAACAAAGACATTTCCGTGTATACTTTGTAGCGTGGGATGAACATAATGGAGGATAATAAGATCTCCTTGAAGTAGCTACCGACAGGCCCCCTTGTACTCCAAGCCGAAAATTCAGGAATGGACCATTACCACGCCTGGAGACCGGCACGCCGAGGAGCAGTTGCAAAGAACGCGCCTCAGCTTCGGGGTGGGGGCGCAGAGTCCAACATCCCCTCCGCTGGTGATTTTGATTCACAAAGGCTCCGGATTGATAGACACGATGAACTGGATATCGTTTCGGTTTGTGATGAACGTGTGCGTATCCCGACTGGCATCCCCATGCGAGTCGGTTCGTCAGCTGGGTGAACTGCCAGGAAACGAAACGGACATTCCTTGTCAAATGACTCCGCATACTCCTCCAATCCCGAATAAGTCTGGATCGAATGAGTCCACCGCCAAACGGACATCAATTGTCTCTGTAGATCCGCCACAGGAGCTGGAACTCGAGGTGAGGCCGGACAACCCCCAGCAAGCTTTCAAAGACTCTTCTCTCCGGAAAATACGGCGAGCATACAATACCAAATACGGCCATTGCACTCAGAAAGGCATCATCTGCAGTGTGCGCGTTGGCGGAGTTGGTGAGCCGTAATACCGATGGACCATTGAACGGGTTGAGGGGGGAAAGGTCCAAAAGGACTGGCGCGCCACCGTCACCGATCGTCCGGGACGTTACCTTCCGTGTTCACACGGTCACCAGGCTGCCCTCCGGTTCCCCAGGTTTCGGAGACGCCCTCCCACCTCAACGCGGGGACAACCGGGGCAATACATGATTCAGAGGCGTCCCCCCCTGTGCCCTCCCCTTCTAAAATACATCCTTCCCGCCTCTGAATCCGAGGCTGGATTCCAGCCTACAGTACACCTCACATCCCCAGTCACGATGATACCGTACCCAGTTTCCAATGGATGCGCCCGGTATTTGAAAGGGTCTCATCAATCGCATTTCGATCATTTTGACTAGCCTGAGCAACGAATGCAAAGGTGAACCTGAAATCCAAGCCGACAAACAGGAAGAAGAAACGGGGAGGTAAGGAGTTATTTCATCCTTGCCCCCGTAGTGAGCTGCAAATGATGCCAACTCGCTTTCCGCCGAGGAAGATGCTGACAGCCATGGTCCCAGCTACTGCGTACTGGTTCGTGTAGCCAGGGACCCAGTTCCGGGTACTGTTTTACCTACGGTCTGCCGTGTTCTCCCTTGGTCTACCATCTATCGTCCGTTAGTCTGCCCGACGAGTGACGAATTATGATACCGTCCGCTACTCCGTCTGTTTGTCACAGAGGCGTCCTCCCCCCTGTGTCCTCCCTGCCTCTGAATTCGAGGCCGGATTCCAGCCTGAGTTTCCCCAACCGCCGCAGTTCTTGACTTACGTAACCACCGCCCATCTTGTTCCTCTCCCGCCACACTTTTGCGATGGACACCTCCTGGCCTTTGATGAAGTTGGTGTACAACCTCTCCGAAGAGAACTATGACCGTACGTTCTCTGCCTATCGTTTCTGGATTAAGCTCGGAGCCGCGCGTGGAGGCGTGTCGAATGATCAGCTCTATAACGACATCCTGGGTAGCGTTACCGCGAGACATAACCAGATAACGACACCCCAGTTGGATTATAACAATTCACCGATGGTTTACAACAACGTGAACCAGTATGTGCCAAGAGGGCAGCTAATACATGGCGGCGCCCGCCTACTGCCTCGCTTCATCACCGATGCTGAGCTAGATCCCGCTCTTTCGACTTACGCGAACGGCCTGCATGACCGATTGTGCCGCGAGTCACTCGAACAGCTCTTCAGACAAAACTTGGATTATATTCCGGGGGGATGGGAAGGACCTACCTCAGAGCAGTCATGCGAGTTCTATACTCGGGTAAACCTCATCGCACACTGGGTCAACCTTGGATACGTGGAGCTGGAAGACGTCCGGGATCACATCCTGCAGTCCCTCGCCTTTCAGCCCACCGTGCACCCCCACCAATTGAATTCCTTGATGATTCTCCTCAAAATATCCGGCGCCACCTTTGCGGCTTACGTGGACCCATCAGTCATGGATCGTTGCTGTGACCTCCTCAAGCCGAGCAATCTTAGCTGTCAATTGGTTCTTTTTGAACTCGCAGAGGTGAGAGCGCCAATCTTGACGGTCAAGATAAATTATGAACGTTGTGGACTACAGGAGGTTTTACGGCTCCGGGAAAGCGGTTGGGAAGGTCTTCCTACCCCTCCGATCCTCCGCAGCGCACAACCCGAAATCACTGTCCCCATGTCTCAGGATCCTGCCGCAACTCCGATCGCGACATCTCTGGGGCTCCCGAGCATGGTGGAACAGCCTCAAACACCGACCCCGCCGTCACCCACCCCGTATCATCCCCCGTGCGAGAGCCCAAAGTCTTCCACTCCCCCATCTCCCTCGACAAGCATCAGCGCCCTGTCCGACTTCACGATCGCTGATAGTCTCGACGATGAGCCTACCCTCGAATCCGAACCAATCACGTCGCATGAGCCGATCCTTGAACCAGAGACAATCACACCCCACGATACGTTCTACCTCGACGACGGGAGCGTCGAAGTGGTGTGCAGCAAGACCCTCTTTCGCGTCCACACCAGCGCGTTGTCATTCCACTCTCCCGTACTCCGTCAAATGTTCTCACCGGCGAATCTCACCGCTGCTGAGTCTCCTAACGGGTGCCCACGCATTGTATCCTCCGGCACACCAACAGATTTCGCGACTCTTCTGAAGGTCGTCTATCTCCCCAAGTAGGTTCTCTGTCTCGCAATCGAATCTTCTTTCACTCATGGTAACGTGATCAGATTCCAAGCTGGAACCAAAATTCTGGATTTTCCCACCTTCTCGTCTCTTCTTAGGGTTTCGACTAACTACGAGATGCCAAGCCTTCGATCCCGATTACTCGAGGCCACCCGTGACGCGTACCCAAAGAATTTCGAAGGACTTGGCCCTTCCAAGGCGCTCGGAGAGAACGTGTTTGATGGACCCAAGCCACATCCAAATGCCGTGCTGAACCTTTTTGTTCAACAGAAAGTCACGTCGGCCTTGCCGATGGCGTACTACATGGCAGCTCGAAGGGGGTTGGACTCGTTGATGGACACACAACTCCCAACGAGCGCGACGCTCTCCGGCCAGACGCTCAGGTCTGCGATGCGCGGGTTGATGGCACTTCGAGAGATGGAATTAAAGGAAACACATCGAATCGTCTTCGCAGCTTCCAACCGCGTCGGCTGTTCCTCGACGGACTGTCCCTCTCGACACTCTGGGGGACGTTTGGACGCGGAAATCATTGGAGCACACCAACGAATTTTCGATCGGATTACTGGGTCTGGGGTTGGGGGAACGAGGATTTTGCAAGTGTT
>Ga0307515_10010837_pt1 | contig 17389 bp, 20 predicted proteins | sample 17_EM_MG_FD_194513 | JGI IMG/M metagenome (GOLD analysis project Ga0307515, IMG submission 194513) | Populus trichocarpa ectomycorrhiza microbial communities from riparian zone in the Pacific Northwest, United States - 17_EM | ecosystem: Host-associated > Plants > Roots > Unclassified | place...
AGGTATGGTCTGAGATCGATGAGATATTAGAGAGCGATACCTTTGGTGCGTGCGCCCCCCTCAACCCCTATCACGGTTTGATCGTTGGGGTCTAATTGTTCCGTAACGTTTCCGTGACCCTTACAGACGGCCACCACCGCACAATCGTTGAACACACGCTTCACGTTCTGTTCCTTCCTTGTCTTCACAAAGAGCAAGACTCCCAGACGTTCCCCAATGCCGATGACCACCCGAGACAGCTTTCCATGGCATCGTATTTCGACTCGTCGGTCTTAGCATCGGCGTCATACCCGCAGCCGAAATTGTCCATAGCTGGGATCAATCTTCCCAGCCCAATGCACTTCCGGCTCCGCGTTCTTACCAGATTGAGTATGAACGAGCAAGGAAGGATCACTCACCACCGAGACTTTTGGGACGTGAAAGATCTCCTTGGTCTGGTCCCGGGTGTCAGCCTGGCACAATGGGTAACGACCAGGGTAACAGGCTATTCGCTGTCTGTGCTAGGGAGGCTTAGCATGTGGGTCCTCGGAGGCTCGGGAGGACAAGCGGCAGACCAGAGAGAAGGGGGAGACGTTGAGATCGGACCCCCCACGATTGGAAGGGTGACAAGATCCAACTCGGTGACTTCTGCAGCAGCGTACGCGCGACACGTCCGACATCACCACGGCCACTCTAGCCATCGAGCATAACCACGAGCAATACGTTCATTACTCCGGCGCGCTCCTCGTCCACGATCGACGTTTTCTGCTTGCTTTCTTGGGGTTTCTTGTGATTCCAGGCTGCCTCCCTACATTCTTGTTCAGCCATTAATTGTATTGTATCACGCCGCCTACGCATACACATTGTACACCATATCGCAGGTACTCAAGCTTGTATGTAGCTCCGCTCGCAACCGATTCTCCACACCCGGTCGTCTATGGATTTCTCTTACCCCTCGTTGACGTCGAACAGTGGTTGCCCGAACCTGGACCAATTCCGTGAGATCGGCGATTCAAGGACGGAATTGATAAGTACTCACTAGTAATATTACTTCGCCTGTGCAACGAGATGGTTTGAAGGGTTATGCAGTGTACGAGGCGAGCGCCAATCTTGGATTACAGCGGGATCCTGTGAATTCTACCCTTTATGAAGCCCTGGTGATCCTTAAGCAGCGTACCTTCGAAGTTCGCGGACCGCGAGAGCGTGGGAGACGTTTCATTGAGAGAATTAGACATAAGCGCGCTTCCCAGTCCGCGTGATGCAGACCAGGATCAGCGGGCAGGGGAGAGTCGAAAGGTAGGGCAGCATTCGGCTCTGAATTTTGATCAACCCTCCGGGTGTTTGAGCTTCAGAGACCCCCTTCTCTCAAAGAACAGCACGGAGACAGAACGGGGGAGGGGAGGTCCCTGTTTCCACTCTCTCCGGCCGATGAAGGTATCTTCCATGGACCAGATGATGAATAGATCGAGGATATACCTTTTCGCGCAGTTTCGTCTCGTTTGCTTTTCCCATAGGAAGAAAGTACGGCGTGCCTGAGCGCGGAACGAGTTCAAGGGGTCCTACCCTCAGCCTTGCGCGCGAAGATCGAGGGGGGTAACCGGTGCCGGTGAAAAAGTAACGCGAACGGCCGGGTAACCCAAACGCGTTGGACCATAACGGAATGAATGGAAAAGAGCCCAGTGGGTTCGCCAGAGAGAGTGCAAGTAAATACGTTTCAAGCGCGTTCCCGTTTACCAACAAACCTACTCACCTTCGGACACAAAAAAAAGAACGAGTGGCAAAACCAAGTAACGAGTAATCCGAGTCACCACATAGTACCCCGATGGAGTAGGAACGCATATGAATAAGTGGGTTTTGAACGATAAGGAGGGAGAAGCCGTCGGTTGGGGAGAGAAAGCTATAATGAAACCAGAAACGCCGAGCTACGAGGACCAGGCACCCAAAGGCGCGTCCCACGTGGACGAGCTGACTCGAGAGATACAGATGAGAGATATGGAGTAAACGAGAACGGAACAGGCTATAACCAAGATAAGGGAGGTCCAACCGAATGGAGAAATGGGAGTGGAATCCGCGGACTCTGAGACTTCCCCCCCCTCCTCTGGACTCGAGGAGAGTTCCCAGTCAGCCGCTGAGGAGATAACCGGTGGTAGTATGACCCAAGGGTTCGATGCTTCGATGCAAAAAGTGGAGGCGGCTCGTGGCGCTGCGCATTGAAGATGGTGAAACAATTAGCTATAGTGGGGGAGATGGGTCATAGTGCGACCAAAAGAGTGCGGGATAGATCTGAATGTCCTTCCCAAAACAAAGATTCATATGTTCATCCCAAGGTCAGAGGGTCCGGGGTTTCGACCCCCCTTCATTCATAGACGTATCTGGTTCGGATGCACCAGCCGCTCGCATCGCGTCATTCTCCTGCTTCGCCCGACCTTAGCACCTGCTTACATGTGAAGACTAAAGGTTTCATCGACCCAGGTAACCAGATATAGTCCCCACGATGCTGTTCCTTTACCCTGCAGGGCCAATCGTAAAGAGAAAAAAAAGCACGTCTTATGCTGCGCCTCAGTGGGTTCTGCATTCGCGGCCACCGGTCGCGAACAAGGGCCGTGCAAGACATTTGAATACTGTGGCGCGCGTAAAGAATTCTACCAAAGTACTATGAAGCCGCAGAGACGGAACTCAGTCCAGCCGCGCCACGAGTTTCCGAAACCTGCCGCACCGTACTAGATTTCCCCCATCGGGTAACGCTTGAGCTAGATTTTCGTCCTTTTCAATAATGGAAACTAAGCCGTGAGTGGAGGGGAGGAGGGGCGTCAAGTCATCGAGTCATTCCCCGGTTGAGGTTCATGTTGACCCGTCCGGGAGCAGAGAGGTCAGTGCCGCCCCGAACGCCGCCAATGGTGGGGCAAAAGGCCAAATCCAGAATGCGCGCGCGATTTGCCAAAAAAGAAAAAAGAGCCGTAAAAGGATTCCGCAGCTCGAAGAGGTCCGGTCACAGCGGCCGGGTGCACAGTAGGACGCGAAAAAGAGGAATATACGCTTCTATTCCTCGTTTTGCGTGGCGGCGCTTCCTCCTGTGACCCAGCGGAAAGACCTCAAGGCGGCAAGCGAGAGAAACGGAAAAACCGCAAGTCCAGTACTGTATCCAAAAAAGCGACGCTCCGCTCGACAACCCCAGGCCTGCGTCATCGAGAAGAAATACCCTTAGCGCGAAAACGTAAGTCAGGCGCAGAATACCGTAAAGCAATTTACTGTTCTGAACTTGTTCGCCTGGTTTTCTTCAATTGCCGGGGGGTCGTCAGAGGACCATGGTGGTCGGTATCTTCCATGACGCAAGTTCCAGAAGAACATAATATCATTGCAGTCAAGCGGATGCTTTTCAGATTATACTTGCCGGGTCTCCAACCCCACGCCTCCTCCACGAGGCGAACGGCAATAAAATCCAAACAAAGGCTGTTTGACGAGTTTGTCGGTGCACGCCGTCGGCAAAGCAACTCGGATGACGGTCGAAGAACAAGCGAGAAGCCCTGGATAGGATGGGCCACAACTGTCATTTCAATGAGCGTCTGCAGGGGGGGCTTTCCTTTTTTCATCTTATGACAGACGGAAGCTGAAACAAAGGGGGTAGGAGTAAGAGGAGAATAAGAGCCCAGCAAGCAATTGGGACGTGTATTTGCTCTTCGGATGTTCCTCGCGTACTGAACACGGGACTGGACCTCGAGCGCTGCCCGAGGTTGCAACCCGGGTGAAAATCACCGGGAGATATTAGACGACGTTAGAGTCAGCCGTGAATGAACTGCCATAAGGAGGATCGACAAAGATTCAATCCACCGAATAGAAGAACAATGGGGTCGTCGATTTTCCAGGCGAAACGATTTGACGTGAGAATGAAGGCCCACGGGAGCTAAGTATGAATGGGGGACCCCTGGTCCCTTAGATTCGATGCCACATAGTCAGGTACGGACCAGCAGAGAGGCACTGAACTAGAAGTGTGAGGAGAAGTGGATCACCAGATACTTGGTTCTAGCCAAGCCGACGCGAGGGAGGTGGATGCCGGATATTCAGCGAGACCAGGGGGTAGACGTTGTTGGTATTGTGATAACCCTTGGTCGCTTCTTACCATTTCATTCCATCTCAGTCGATCCAGCCATGTTCCACTTTCGCACTCCTAGGCTACATCGCCCCCCATTTCCACAAGATCCAGCATTCAGTCCGGTGCCGATCCCTCCGCGTCTTCCGATCGTGACCGGAAGTGTGACCCCCGGAAAGCCGCTATCCCTTCCAATGAAGTGTTCCTTATCTCACTCTGCTTTTTTGACCCTATTAACAGGACCACGCATTGACAGGCGTGGGGGACCTTCAAGATCCTGACCTCGTAGTTTGCGCGTTACGTGATCCATAACGGTAATTGCGACGTTTGTTTCCGAGGCACCTTCGAACTAGAGTCTCGGTGGAGAGAGTCTAACCGATGGGAAAAAAGAAAACGCGGGGAATTCCGTTCCAATCGACACCTCCCGTCGTATTTTTCCATTTTTCATTTTTCGATTTCCCGAGTATTTTTTTTTACCTCGGAAAGGTCCCACGCTACAAAGAGGGAAAATCCCTTGACAAATTAAAACATTATCTCATAACAACTTCTCCATATTTCAAATAAGATTGTCCGGGGGACTGCGTGCACCTGCCCGGTCACCCAGGTGGTTCAACGGTAGTGACCGCCGGCTATATAAGGTTTGGGTTTTACATACAGGGAGTGCTCCGGAGGACGGCCGCTGTCAGGGTGCAATGTACAGTAGGGACGAGGAGCCTGCTCACGAGGGCGTTGCAAAACCAGTCCAGAAGAACAAGCAGTAGCGCATACGGCAGCGAGTACGAATGCGGAACCCACTCCACACGCCAAAACGTCGCAGGACCGCTTGTCGTCCTGTACGTGAGTAATGTTGCTTGAAATTGCGTGCGCTTTTCTTGGCTTCCTGGAAACCCCTCCCGTCTTCCATTGGAAGAGGGGGTCGCAGCGGTGAACTGGTTTGGCCGGGGATTGGTAGCGAGGGACGAAGGGGGTGTCCGACGTAAGCAACGATACTGTATAGAAATGCCAGTGACGGAATTCCGCATTTCGTCCCCCCATGTCAGGCCTGTCTTCCGGAACCAGAGAGGCAAAACGTCAAGTATCCAAGCAACGGGAACGGGCATACACTGACGAGAAAGTTTCAAAGGCACCGCACCCTGGACCCATCGATACACAAAACAAAACTCTGCACGGAATCGGGTTGTAAGGCAGCAGTTGCGGAACAAGCAAATTACTTTTTCTTTTTTTTTTTCGCTTCGTCACACGAGACCCAAGGTTGACGACAACGAGGAACAAAGGTCAGACGCCGAGAAGGAGCGAGAAGGTTGGCCAGGGCCCTTCGGGGATTCCAAACCCAGCGCGGAGGGCGGCCAGGCCAGGCCCAAAAAGAAGCGCACGAGAAATAATAAGAAGCGGTGATCAGCCCGCTCTCGTGGGCGGGTGTTTGGTTCGTGTGTGTTATAATCTGTCGAGAAGGGGATTAACAAAGCAGCGGTACCACACCAGGACCCCGCTTGGGCCACTTTCAGTGTTCCCACCTGCATTCTAGATTGCCAGGATTACCTCTCTTTCTACGCATTTTTGCGCTGTCGTTGTTCTCTCCGTCGGCCATCGGGCTGGCACAAACGTACGGGGTCCAAATATTATCCCGCACGGTTTCTCGTCGGAACCGGGCGGTAGATTTTCCACAACGAAATGGATGGTCCGTGCTCTTCTTTTCCTCTGGCAAGGCACGAGACGAGAGACCCCTGGAATCGAAAACACTAAATAAGTTATTTCAGTACGTATCCAAAAATACAAACCGTTTCTTCGAAACATTTCATCCTTGGATCCGTTCCACTCATATCGAAAAAAAAAAACAGCGGATACCCTGCCGAAGGCTACCGTCGCGGTCGCGGAAAAGTTTCGAGGTCACCCCTGGTTGTGGAGCTCTGAGCATGCTTGAAACGACGGGACGGGTATCTTCACTTTTTTGTTTTTCAAATCGCCCGTCGTGGATACGGATAGGCGAGGGGGGGGGTGAGGGAATGGGAGGGGTAAAGATGATGGCGTTCGGCTCTAAATCCAACCCCACGCAACGATTGCTGGCGGCGCGTGGCAGATAACGAAAAAAAGAGGGCAGCATCGTGAGGGGACACCCCTCCATCCACGCAACCCGTCAACTTTGGTTTAATGAAAATCACAAACGCGACCCTACGGCGTCTGTATAGCCACGGGGATATCAGATCTAAGCGCCGCAAAACGGACAGGGCGGCGCGAGAACCCCGACAGAGCCTATCAAGTGGAGAAACCTTCTGTGTCACGTCTTACGTTTTTTCATTCATAAGAGTGGCCCTTCAGGTCGGGAAGGTTACAAGACAACTGCATGGAATCGGAGCGGGAACGAGGGGGGAGAGGAGTGTGCTGCGGTTTTTCAGTTCATGGACGTAGAGTTACCGGAACTCACTCAGAACTTCTTACTCCCCAGGAGCCGACCAATCCTCGAACCCCCCCCCCCTTGAGCTTCTCTCTCTCTCCACCTTCTGGGAAACTGCGGCCAGCCCACTTACACGAGGTGTGTACGTATAGACCGTTCGAATATAGCTCCCTTCCCCTGACCGTGGTCCCCCCTAGGCGGAGAATGAAAAGTGGAGTGAATGGGTCATATGGGCTTGATCGAAGGGGGGGATCCTGTCCACCGTCCGTGGTTCATAATCGTTCTAATCTTCTTCTACCCCACCCCCTCGCTTTGGCGCATTGGTGCGAATTGCCGCCACAGCCCAGCGTTTGACATCGCGTCAGTGTTTCAGGTACAGTGTGTGGAGTGGGGAGTACAAAACCTACTATGCCAAGTGGTTCGCATTATCATCCTGACACTCGCAACGGTATGTAACATGTGACGTGAATTATCCAAAAAAGAAACCCCCTCCTTTTCGTGGCACGCAACTACGCGCGCGTGTCCCTGGACGCGTGTAACATACGACGAGTTGGCGACGTGAGAGTAAAAGCAGGGCGGGATGGGACCACATAGGAAGCTTTGAGCCACGCAGCAGGCACATAAGTATGACGTCCGGCCGACCATCGCTCGGAAGAAAAAAAGAAAAAGAAAAAAAAAAAGCTCTTCGGGATTTTTTTTTTTTTCTCTTCGGGTTCCCAGTCGTAACTTACCCATCTTCTCCCGCCTTCCTTCCTAATTTTTTTTTGTTCTCGCTTCAGAAGGAAAAAGAAAATCAAGGTACAGCAAGCCACCACGAACGCGCGAGCGTCTGTTTGTTTTGTAAAGTGGGCGCTGCGACCGCGTCGGATTGTGCACGGTTTTTTATCCCGTTGACGTCAAACGTGGAATGAGGCCCTCCGGTGCGGTTGAGTGGCGTAGGTTATTCTTTTCTCCCCTCCCACCCACCCCTATTCAGTGTCTTTTCGTTCTGCCTCCGAATGTTTTTCCATCCTGGCTAGCTGTTGGTCAGGCGTGTGTACACGTATATCTATCCACCGCCTCCACTGTATTGAGGGCGAGGAGACACTTCAACAAAGCGGTGATCGAGACGCTCTAAGACCCCACGATCCAATTCCGGAATAGGTGTACAGCAACTCCAAACGTACTTGGGGCCTGGGGGCAAAAAAGGTTTCGGGTCCCCCCTTCTCCCCCTGCAACAGTGCCACATGCTCCTCACTTATAGCTTGCACCGCACCCTTTTACGGCACTTGAAACAGGTTTCCCGCTTTCTTATGGATTTTCATTCTCAGAGTCCAATTCCCGGTTCCGGGCTCTCGCGAGCTTGACCACGTGGAGGTCGGGGCGCGGGCGCTGGTGTGTAATGAGCCCGAGCGAAGGGAAACGAAAAAGTGTACGAAGTTTGAGATGCATTTAGTGTACCGTGTGTGGGTATATGTGGGAAATGATAGGAATAAGGTATAGGCCGCGACAAGCCCACACGACACACATATACACCGCACGAATTGCACCACCGTAAGCTATATAGTATTCGCAAAGGGCGACCATTCACCGAGGTCCGATCCGCGTAAACTGAAGAGAATCGGATGCTCATTCCGCACCATCCGACGAAAAAAACTGCAAGCCGTTTTCAGTCAAAGCGATTGTAATTGTTATCACCAACTCGTTTATTGTAAAAGTTACATCGAGGTAATATGAGGAGAACCAGAGTGCACAGCATAGATAGATAAACGATATACTTATCCCTGAACCATCTTTCTAAGCCAACTATAGATAAAAGCAACGAAGGTATACCAGGGAATACACGAGCGAGAAAGTACAAGGTTCTGAAGAGCAGGGAAAAGAGTAAAGCGGCATGCAACAAGTCTATCACACCCTCGACGGCGACCCAAAAAAGATAAGACGTTTTAGACGACGAGTACGAACATGGGAGAGCCGAGGGAAGAGGGGGTCCCCCCCATACAGGGAGAGTTTGACCATTGTTGCCTTTTCACGTAGATAAATAAGACAGATACAGAGAGCTAAACGGTTTCACACGAAACGAGCGGACGCGGCAAGGAAAGCAGCAGAAGGGACAACGGAAGACACGGGGATATATATGTCCTCGACCGCAGCGGGATGAATGAGGTGTCAGGGCGGGCACGGAGGGAAACACCACGAGGTCAGCTCATGTTGCTACAGCCTTGCGAACCGTCGGAATCGAGTTTTTTCGCACCAGCCTACCGGCCGGACCAAGATCGGTCATTGGAACCGATTGCCACCCGGTGACCTCCGGAATATCGGTGCGCCTCAGGGTTTGTTGTTGGGACTGGAGATCTCCAGAAGACATTGAAGCCCTTCGGAACATCTCCTGAGGTGAGTCTGCGGCCGGGAGGCCACTCGCCTGGAAGTATGGAGACTCCCTGCGCGATGGAGGAGTGCCCAGAGTGGCAATGTCATTAAGCGGAGCGTTAGGGAGGCGAATTCCAGTGGATTCCATGGGCGGTGACTGAGAATTCGGATCCCGCGAGATTTGGTACGGCGCCACAGCTGGCGAGTTGTAGCCAGATTGAGGCGCTGAGCCAGAAGAGTAAAGTGAAACTGTCGGGCAAGTCAATATATGCACTAAAGAGTGCGAGCACGGAGCCAGACATACCAGAGTCGTCCCAGTCACTGGAACCGCCGTTGGCAGAACTGGTCGAGGAAACAGAGAGGCGGCGAGAGATAGGTTCCAACTCCTCCTTCTTGATCGGCATCGACCCTGGAGGGAGGAGCTTAGGACCCTTGGGGCTCGGAACCTTGCTCTGCTTTCGCGACTTGTTGCCAGCGCGAAGTTCGTCAAAACGCAAAGGCCGGGGGCGCAGGTGCGTCCTCTCGTACAGACCGCACTTGTTGCAAACAATCTTGCCGGGTGTCAGGGTCGAGCGACGCCACGAGGGAGGCTCGGTAGTGTGGCAGTTGTAGCATCGCCTTCGCAGGTACTGAGTTTCCTTGGATGCGGCGTCGTCAGTGTGTTGGATTGGAATTCCGTGGGGAACGGGATATCCAGCCACGAGAGGGAGCTGATGGTTCTGTTGTGGGTGCATGTATGATTGCGAGGGGAGGATGACGGGTGTGTGATCTTCGAGCTTGACACCAGAACCTTCTGGGTGCTCAAAATCACGGTAGGAAGAAGCGGGCGAGGAGATATGATACTGGTCTGAGCGACCCATATGGGAGTCAGGACCGAGGGAAAGGTGGGGACCGTCAATCGGTAAAGGCTCTGAGTATAGAGAATCAGTGCGGGAAGGGAAAGAGGGGTCGTGTTCAGGCCCCAGGTAGATGTCTTCCCTGTCGTGTCGGACATAGGGAAAGGTGTTACGACGAATCATGGACGCGTCGTGTCGCTGGTGAGGGTGAGGAGGAGGGAGGGTAGCCTGAAGGTTGTGAGCAGCCCTGGGGACGTTAGCCCAGGAAGGGTACTGACGACCATCCTGGTTGTGGTCAATGTGGGGCATGTCTGGACGAACAGGGTTGGGGTCGTAGAGCTCCTGCATGAGCGAACCTCTCGAGTTGGGATAGGGAACCTGGTGTGGTTGTTGTTGCCAGGGATGATGGACAATTGAGTCATCGTGGGGAGCGTCGAATATATTCCTGATCGGCTCGAGGTCAAGAGAAGGTTTGAAGTGAGGAGGAGAGCTGTTGTAGGACATGTCGTTGGGAGAAGGAGTGCGGGGGGTGGAAGCGTCCGAGTATGAGGTGTAGCCGTCGAACTGTAACGAATCCATCTAAGTTGAGGATGAGCACACGGTTGGATGGGTGTGCGGTGGAGGGACTTACACGATAGAGAGGATATAGGAAAATAAAGACCCAGAGGACTCGGGGGTTGGACGCGATACCAGGCAAGATAATAATTCGCTCTTACTTTTGTAACCTCACCGGACGTTATGGGTGTGACCGTGACAGTGTAACAGCCGCTGACATTACGATAATGCTTTCGGGCTGTGCTTCCTCTTTTAGCCTAGCGCAGTGTTTCAGCAGGACCCCGGAGACCCAGGAACCATCTGCTTGGGTTCGTTTGTTTCGGGACCTGGCTGCTTCTGAGATCTTGCCGCAGATCTCCAGCTTCCCGTTAACGCCGTTCCTTCCCTCTTATCCACTCGTTAATATTATTTCCTCTCTATACTCTCTCTCGAACGCGCCTGTGTTTCATACTTATCCAAACATACAGGCACTGCTGCTTCATCCAATAATCCAGGGCGGCTCACTGCTCCGGGCTGCATAATCCGGCCAGTCTCCATCGTAGCCCCACCTGCTACCCGGCCACCACTCGTGTTCCCTTTTTCTACATGCCGACTATTGATTCCCTCCCCTCCCTCGTGCTTGACGTGGAACCAACCTCGGCCCCGATCTCCTTTTGGCAACCCTCGTCATTCGGCAACCACTCACTGGCACCCATGTCATCCAAGAGTCTTGTCAACTCTTCCTCCAATCCGGCCCAATTATTTTCACCATCACCGCGCTCCTCGGATTAAGTCGTGACCCGACTTTGGTGTATTGCCTCCGCCTTGCGTCGCCCGCTTCATTGCCCCTTCCGCCTCGATCTCGCTCGACTGTCGCCACATTGAAAGCACAATGCATGCTCTCGATCTGATCACTCACTTACCTTCTCCCAACTGAGAAAAAAAAGACTCCGTTTCATAGATCCGATCGCTGGTCTCTCTACCCACACGGGATGTGCTGGTTGTACTGGAAACATCTCCCGCGTGTGCGGTGCTCGATTTACTCAACATCACTCTCCCAGACCATCCTCTAGACTCCTTGATCGCCGGAGTTACCTCACTGTCACCTCCGGTCTATAGGCACGAGTCCCCCTTGGTGTCGAATGGGCTACCTTGTTCCGCTTTCGTAAACATCTTCATGCTAGAGAAAGGGCCCTGTTCCACGGTCTCGGCTTAACTCGTCCCATTCTCTGGTTCCACGTGGGGTATTGCTGCTGCAAGCGGACGTAGCGCCAAATAGACAGGGGTCTAATCATAAACCCATAACCACAAGTATCCACTTTCCCAACTCGAATCAATGGCAATACCACTGTGGTCGGTCCCTCCTCGGCGTACGAACAAACGGCCCACGCGCGGCCTCATCTTACCTCCACTCCGCTCTCCTTCTCTCGGCTACCGTGTCAATCCGGAAAACAGGCCCATTTACAGCCGCGGATCGTGTGATACAACCTTCAAACCCAAAAGAACCACGACGCAACCCCGGTGGACTGAGAGCCGACCATCGCCTGCGAAATTCCACCATCGCGCCGTCTCGGAACGCCACGATCTCGAACGTGTGGTTGCCGCGTTTCTAAACACTCTTCCAAATCGACCACAACCGGTCCTTACATTCCACTCTTCGTCATCTTTCTGGAAAACAGTGAATCATCAAATGGATCCTTACCCGACGGCCCTGGTTCGCCGTGATCTCCGTATACATGAGGGCGTCAATTGGCGCACTGCTTTATCAACAAAAAGTTCGGTGCGAAGGGAACTCCGAAAACCAAACCGCTCCAGTTCATGTTGCACAAACGTTTTGCAGCCAGCGCTAGACATCGGTTAGAGGAACCACACGTCTATATCCTGCGAGCGCGTCTACGCCTGTTACCCGCGAATCACTTACTTGGTTCCCCTTTGTGGAAGTACGCATCTGATGTGAGTATGTATAAAGCGTAACCTTGCCCCAATTATTACATTCTCCATGTGGGGCCTCCTGACTCGGGCAGTGTACAACTTTGTTGGCTGCCAAGTGAACGGATTTTCGGCCTGCTTCTCGTGTCTAGGAGATCACCTAATCAATCGAGGACCTTCTCATACACATCTTGCAATTGTGGTCTGTTGGCAGGCTAGTCATCTACGCTCGCTCGCACACCACTCCCGTTATCTCTCCTTGATATTGGCAAAGTCCTGAAACGCTTTGACCGCCTCATTCTAAACTTTCACGTTGATCCCACTATGCCATACATAGCTAACGCACACGGAATAGCCCCGCAGTCGTAACGCAAGCGGGATCAAGCGCCATCCTTTTTCCCTGATCGGTCGAGGAGGAGGAGCAAGGATGGATCGCCATGATTAGATCCCTTAACCGAACTGCGAGATTACCCCGACTCGACCACGCCCAACCAGCTAGCCCCTCAAGGCATCAAGGCCTCAAGGTCTCAGGCCTCCGTGGCCAAAGAGCAGAAGCGCATCGACATCTTTCGCGTCGTCTCTCATCACGATCAAGATCCCGTTCTGCTGATGGCCTCGGCTTCTCGCTCACACACTCGCATCCCATGGCGGTGCCCCCCCTTTATTTTCGTATGATTACAAGATCGTCGTGGTCCGAATTTGTCTGCACGTTCCTTTGATCCTTAATTTCTTGCGGTTGGAGCAGCGTGCATGGATGTTTGAAACGCGGTAAGAGGGGGGCTGACGGTTGCTTCCATTCTTGCGTTTCGCGTCGCTTCAGATATGGCTTGCTCAGTCCAGGTGAAACGTGTTGTGTACATACTTTATCTCGAATGACTGTCTTTCTGGCCGGAGACCCGATGCTCCAGCGTTTAGGATGTTAACCTAATCTGCAGTGATGTCTCATCTCCTTCAGGGTCCTCGATCCACCCGCGTCAGTAGGCTTGCCTCCACCGACACGACTCGGCGATTTCACCCAAATGGGGTGTCATGACCACCCTGCACATGCACAGCTATCCCCCGCTGAGACGGCTTCTCGAAGCCTATAGTGCGCACTTCACCAAATGTACCAAGCTCCGACTTCTTCTCTGCGGCTTCTTGCAACTGAAACGATGTTTTGTGTATACTTTTGAGCGGGTCCAAGGAAACTCTTGTTTTTTTAATCAACCCTCGTTACCCCGCAACAGACATTATTCTAAAGATTTCCGAGGGGCCCGCGGTAGCCACCTTAGTAAGTAATGGGCAGTCAAATGTACAATGCGGTCGGAACAGTACCCAAGCGGGATCAGTATGATGGGACGACCAAACCAACCCGGAAAATGGAATTAAGCACAAATGTACACGGACGCCTTCAAGCGAGGGCGCGCGCGCGAGAGGGTTAGAGTTCTAACTTGGGGGAGGGTACCCATGGTGAGTTTAATGATTCCCAGGATCAAGCGGCTCGGAGAGCCGTTTAGCGGGCGGGATTTGACCCTTGCAGCCCGATTCATCGAGCCACGGGGGAGTTGGGAGATGCGTAACTTTGGATCGCTTCGTAGGAGTTCATCTTGGGGTCGTTTTAGCCGTGCGGTTCCGGCTGCTCGGTATCACAGATGTAATGCAGTGAAACACGAAAGGGACACGCGAAGCGGTTGATTCGCTTTGAACCTCTTTCCTGGTGATTTTGACGGCCGCAGGTACCGAGCCCGGCGGTGAACATATCGCACCGTCGTGTGCGAAGAGGAATTTGGATGCAAGGGCAGGACTAAAGCCGCCAGAGAAATTACCCCAGACCGGTGTGCGACGTCACCGAATGCGGCGAGATGTTGGGGTGCATACGAAAGTGACAACCGGGTCTTCTATCCCAGTCCATACGGACACTGGCAGATACATTCTTCACCCTAGATGAAAGGTGACGAGAGTATGTGTTACCACGCTGCGTTACGACACCATGGGTCTCGACGTCGACCCTGATATCACCCTGCAACGACGGCAAATGGGTGTAACTCTGGCCAAGAGGGCGAGTGGGTCACAGGGCTGGACCGTTGTTGTCCTCCGAAGGAGCGCCAATCAGTTTCGCGTGGGATACGCCGAGGGTTAGCTCTTTTTTTTTTGAAAGTTTTCTATAGCTTTACAGAAGCGTTTCGACAGTCTGGATTTCGCACGAACGATTGAATGGGCCCGCTTGCTTTTGAGTTTCGGTCCCTCTTCTATGATTACGAACGAGATTAGAGAGTGGCGGTGGATGGTGTAATGAATGGAGCTCACCACTTTTGCTTCTACCCTGGAGGCTAGAGCTTGATTGAGGGAAGGCGGCTCCCCTGCGAAATTTATTTTGGACGGGGCTAGGAAATCACATTCACGGTCCACCCAAGGAGCGAGAGGAGTATAGTGGTGGTGGTCCACGTACACCACGTGTGTCCGTCTCTTAAATTAAGCACGTCAAGGGTCGGTTACATATTAGTGGGACCCCACGGGAGGTATTATCAATTCAAAGGAGTTGTGAAATCACGTTCACGTAGACAGCTCGCAGTATTCCGGGGTGCCACGACGTGACACTGACTGGCGTACGGGATCCTCCATACCCTCAAGGTCCTCAAATACCACCGGCCAGTAGCGGACGACTTCCCACGCCGATTATGCAAGAGTGTTTTCTCTCCATTTGGATGGGTTCCTCCCCCGGGCAGGAGGGGTGACAAGCGGAGATAGAAAATAGAGCAGGGCGGGGCCTCAGGATTGACAGAGTGACAGTGCTATAGTTGGACGTTGGGTACTTATATCTGTTTCAAGAGCGTTGCTGGAGTATCCGGGCCAAGATGCTGCTATCGACGGTTTACGCCCGCAGTCACCAGTCGTCGACGTTCTATGGAACGTTCCGGAAGAGAAGAAGCAGGTGAGAGAGATGCAAAATATCTGCTCGTCGTCGTCCAGTCAATCGCACAGACTCGAACTAGGACCGCAAATCGATTTGCAGATGAGTGAAACATAACAGGCCCGAGTTGGCCATCAGGCGATCTTCCGCGAAGAGGCACAGCCAAGATGCGACGTCACAATCACAGAGACTCGTTCAGGCACGTGGCTAGGAATTGCACCGCTCTACATTAACTCGCAACAACAGCATGGGACTGAAGAGCCTACTGGCCACCGTAGGCATCACCTTCGTCCTCAACCTCTCCTCTGTCGTTGCAGAACCCGCTACCCTATCCTTTACCGACTGTTCCACCGGGAATGCCTCCCGCAAAGTGCAGATCTCGACCGTCTATGGCCAAACGCTCAGCGACCGATACCTCAACCTTACAATCATCGGAACCACTCCCGTCGAGATAATTTCTGCGAGCAATGACACCAACCAGTCCATAGCGAGTACGTGCCACTCCAATTCATTCGGTTTCCTCCATCATGGCGTATACGGATGCGGTTTTGCTGATCTTCCGGGTTGTTTCCTTAGCCACGCTCTTCACGAACACCGACCAACTGACGTTCAACGTATGGAACAATGGATCCTACTTCTGCGACACGCTCCGCCCTCAATCTCCACTTCCCACCCTCAGCGAGGATTCAGAAAACAGTTATTGTCCCCTGGCGCCTGGGCTCTTCGCGTTTTCCACCGTTTCAAGGTTTCCAGAGGCTTACGAACTCGGCACATTCAACACCCGTCTGCGCGCTGTAGACCCTTCGAAGAATGAAATCCTGTGTATAGACGTCCCCGTCACACCCCTCAAACCAAACGGGGAATCCGTGTACGGCACCGCACGTGTCATTCTATACGGTTCAGCTGCACTTGCTGCTGCGTATTGGCTCCTGGTCGGACTCGCTCGAGTGGTGTCTGCGTGGGACAGAGGTCTGGCAAGTCCTGGTATCTGGAGAAGATTCGAAAGTGCAGGGTTCATTTTCGCCAGTGCATTGAGTGGAGAACGTCTCGCGACTTCTCCAGCGTTATTAAGGTTCTGCACCCCTTCTTTGAGGGATGTTGTATTTCATTCCCAGTGGTGCGCAGCTCTGGGGATGGTGGCAGTCCGTTGGCCTCAGTTTGTTTGTACGTAAATTGAACGTTGCGATCCTGAGACAGGACTGACAGATTGAGCAGATCCGCTGCTGTCACAGACCGCTTGGTCGATGCTTTCCTACAGTGAGTACATAACACCCCGGCCGTGGAAGGCCATGAAATGTTTTTCGTGCTCACACGCCCATAGACGTTACCATCACGGGTAGCAAACCAGAAGACCATTACGACCCGTTGACAGTCCAACCTTATCGCCCTCCCGACAACTTTGCGGACCAATTGAACGACCGTTCTTCTCCCCTATTCATTGATGCGAGTGCCCCCAACGTGCTTTTCACGCTCCCACCGGGCGTAACGGCCGGAATCCCAGCGTTCGCAGCTGCAGTTGGCATACCGCCCTCGAGGTTGTTCGGTATCACCATGTCCCTATTCCTGGCACTCTGCGGCGCGGCAATAGGTCTCAGCATTCTCGTATGGGCGATTGATCGGCTGGCGACGTTTATCGGCGGAGCAGTAGGGCATGTGAGGACAACACCCTCCGGCATCGGCAGGCGCAGCCCTCATTTTGGATCCTCCCCAAGAGATACCGTCGACAAAGCCCAGAGTCCCGTACCTCAGGCCGAGGAGAACCGTTCGCTCAATAGCCATTTCATGTTGAGGGGGAATCGGTTCAAGAGTGCATCGAGGTGGAGGAATATTTCGGCTGGGTTTGGATCCCTGCACGGGAGCGTTCTGCAAGGCAACCTCATCCGACTGTTGATCCTCTTCCATTTCCCGGTCACCGTGGTTTCGTGCTACCAAATGACGTTGGCGGGGGAGAGCTCTCCGGGGACTATTGCGCTAGCCGTCTTATCTTTTCTCTGCTTATCTGTCGCCCTCCCCATCTTCCTTGTCTTCCGCCTCTACGTTACCAACACGAGCAAGCTTTACGACGAGACCTGGACCCTCCTCGCGTTGGGACCGTTGTACAATCACTACCGCCACGGGTCACAGCTTTTTGCGTGCCTATTATTCGCGACAAACATCGCGTTTGGGCTCACGATAGGTTGTGGGCAAAAAAGTGGAACCGCACAAGCCATCATCATTCTTGTGATAGAAGTGGTTTCCGCCCTTGGGACGAGTTTTTGGCTACCGTGGGGTCATGGAGCTAGCATGGGCTTGATAAGCTTCTTATTCTGCGTCGCCAGGATAGTTATCGCTGTTTTGATGGTAATACTCGCGCCCATTGTGAGTCTACCTTATCATGAGACGCTTCGGGTTGA
>Ga0307515_10010838_pt1 | contig 17388 bp, 8 predicted proteins | sample 17_EM_MG_FD_194513 | JGI IMG/M metagenome (GOLD analysis project Ga0307515, IMG submission 194513) | Populus trichocarpa ectomycorrhiza microbial communities from riparian zone in the Pacific Northwest, United States - 17_EM | ecosystem: Host-associated > Plants > Roots > Unclassified | place...
ACCACTTTTAAAATCGAAATTTCAGTTAAAATATCAATGTTTGAAACATGTGGTTGAAACTCAACTAGATGTTTTAACTAAAATCTCTTATAACCAGTAAGAAAATAGCTATATATTCAAAAGAAAAGGAAAAAGAAAAAGAAAAAACAAAGAATTATGTATTTTAGAAACCAAACATGACTAAACAAAAAAGAAGAAAAAAACTAAAACCAAGCAGCTAGATCTGTTTTTTTCTAGACTTTTTGCTTTGCCAAATAATCTGCGACAGATATTTGTCCTTTTTTAATCTTATTAACACATCTGGTTGGAGTTTCAACTGTTATGTTATAAAACACAGGTTTGAAAACGTAAATTTTCAAACCTTTCATTCTTCATATATACTTTGTTCTTCAAGCTTTTAAATGATTTTCATTTTGTTTTCTACTTTATGCTTTCTAATACTTTCTTATCATGACCGCAAGATAAAAGACATGGTTCCTCGACGTGCATAGTGTGAAGCAGCCATACACTTTGAGAGATTTAGAGTTCAAAACATGTCAAAAAACAGTTCAGATACAGATACAAACAGAGACACATACTCACAACTTTGCAGCCCAAACGTTTGGTGAATGTCTGCGGACTCTGCTTCCAGTCAACCAGCTTATGTCGCCTGCCAATCCTGGTGCCACAAATCTGTGTTTTAGTTATAGAGATTGTGATTTATTTATGGAGATTGTGCAACTCTATAAACTTGAACATAAAATTCCTACTAGTACCCAAAATGAAGTCAGTCAAACGTTCTTATATACTTGATAGAAGATATAGGACAAAGTATTGCTCTCATCACAAGCCAAAACTCTAGGAAAGAATCAACTAACACATATTATCAGAAAAAGAATGAACTAACACAAAAGAAATAAAACGTTTTTGGTTGAAGAGATGTATGAAATAAATTTGTCTCTAAAACAGTTTTGAAGTGAATTTTTGTAATTTTAAAATTAAAAAAATACAGGAAAACATATTCCCTCTCTCCATTGTCTCCATCTCTTTTGTCCAGAGATAGTTTCCCAACGTTATCTAAGCATATCTTAGAGGTTATTGCAACAGCAAAATATATGGAATAAATTACTTTCTGTATTCACAAGTTACACCTTTAAGAAAAGCCTTCGACATGAGCGAAAATAGAAAGAACAGAGTGTTGGGAAAACAGAGGTTTTTCCTCGGATTGACTAAAGTATACAGTTCTCAAATTCTTTGCTTTAATTCCTATCAGACTAAGAAAACAAAGACTGTTTCAAAAGAGATATATAGCATGATTCACAACATTCGGATGCGTTACAAACAAGTCGTTTAGGATATTTATTCTTAAAATATTTCTCAGGTTAACTTTCATGTTCTTTATTCGAAGATTAATTTTCAAGTTCTCTACTTTAAGTCTCAACAGCGCTCACAAATATTCCAAAGTTTAAAGACAAGAGCATCAATTGCCCTCCTTGGAAACTAAAGTAAAATTATTCCTCGAGCAATTAGATTGAATGAAGAAGAATCTTGTAGTTTTTTTATTTGATTTCAATAGATTTATTATTATTATTCAATTTTTGCATGGAATTTTTTTATTACTTTATGTAAAAGCATCCTTGTAATAAGTATTGATATTGATATTTTAGCTCATCCTATGGTTAATTAAACTTAAGAAATGTAAGATGTGATCATTGGTTAACACATCGTCACCTTCCATGTACTGTTGAGAGTGCAAGCTAGGGTAAGATGACCCTAGGGTAAAAAAGACACAAATAAGTTGATGCGGTGCTTAAAATTGAATTAAGAAATAAAATTACAAATTCTTCCCCCAATTTTTTTTATGGGATTTCAATTTAGTCTTCAAAGTTCAAGGTTAAGTAATTTGACCCTAAACCATGATTATCGATCTGACTGAACGCTCAACATCAAGTAATATCACCTAAGGTTGTCAAGAATATACATACATACATATACATATACATATACATATATATATATATATATATGTATGTGTATGTATGTATGTATATTTATACATTATATTACAAGAGTTAAACTGCCTAAATGTCAAATTAGTTGGAAGGAGAGGAACCCCAACATGGCTTCTTTTGTATTTGTGGACTAAGTCTTGTAGTTATTAATTAGGCTTTGCCAGGCTTCAGTTTAACCTGCAATGAGCTGGTGCTGGCCAAGATTTTATTATCTATGAAATTCTATTACAAATAAAAAAGTTAAAATTAAATATATTTATGAATATTTTTATAAAATCACTCAAACATGATATTTTTTTACCGGGATGAGAAATATATTAGGAGTTATGAGAAATAATATTTAAGAAGGAATGTTGAAAGTAAACATAATTTTTAATTTTTCTAAAAAATAAAGGAGTTGATTTATCGATTGAAAATTTATTGACCAGTTGAATTAAATGAATCAATTAACCGGTTTAGAAACAGTATATCGAAGGTCAATTGATTAATTTGATGTAATTTCTTTTCTTATTCAAAATATATATTTTTAATTAGTTTAATTTTTTAATTGTTTAGATTTATAAATAGATTTTTAATAAGCATAGAACATAAGAGAAAAAGATGTATTGAAAAAAAAAGGCTTTAATAAAAAAATCTTTCCTATCAAACTTTCTTTTTATTCTTTAATTTTGCTATTTTGCTCTGCTACCTGTAAACATCTACCACACTAATTTTCTTCCACCACAAGTGAGTCCTCACTAAGATCAATAATCCAATCATCAGAGGAGACAATATCTCCAAGCCTTTCATACCTTGCCTCTAATTGTTCACTTACTTCAGGTCGACACTGCTTGCATAAACCGAGATGTGCCATGAGAACGCACACATGAGTGAGCAGCTCCCCACCTCGGGCAAGTGCATGAGCATGCTCCTTCCATCCACAATGACTTGCAGCATGCATCAACATTTCCACCCACACTTCACTTATCATTTCCCATTTCTTTTCTTTTGACAAATTATTTTTTATTTCCAGTGAGTGCAATGACATAGCAAGCATGCAACCATCTAGTAGGGCTGACATTTCTCCTTCGTCTTGTAGTTTAATTTTTTCCAACATGGTGGGTGGATGTAGAAGCAATTCTCTGAAAAATTCATCCAAGTCAGCTTCTTGTAACCCTTTGGCAAGTGATTCATTATCTAATGCATCCAAGCCAGCTTCCTGAAACCCTTCGGCACGTGATTCAATATCTGATCGAGTGTTGTCTTTCCTTTTTCTATGCTGTAAAATCTTACAAAGCTGAAACCCTCTGGAAAGTGATTCATTATCTGATTGAGTGTTGTCTTTCGGTTTTTTATGCTGTAAAAGGTTTCGAAGCAAATGAGTTCTAGTATCAGTATACCTTGCTTCCTTGAGTTCCCCAGGTAACATATTCGGACAATCAATCAGAAGGTACAGCATGTAACTAGATAATGATTTGCTCATTTTGCGATTTGGCTGATCGGCAACATCATATCCTTGATCTTTACAGTAACAAACATGAGTAGCAATGTGCCACGTGAGGAGGCTATGAGTGAAATCTACATCAGTCACACTCCATCTAATTTTTTTGAAGCATTCGTCTTTTCCAAGCACGTGGTCACCTCTCTCTTCCAATAGCTTCTTGAGTTTATTGGAACCATCTATACCAGGAAGGATCCTCATACTTTTACCCATGACTTGATTGAAGATCAATTTTTCCAAAAGATCGTCCACATCCTCCCAGCTATGAGGGCACCATTTCCCTGGAAAGAACTTCTCAAGAAGCTTGTTCATTGGTTTGTTTGATTGTGCACTTATTAGGTTGTGTTGTGCCATAGATCTTGACCATCTTCTGCGCTTATGAAAAAATGATAGTACTGGACAAAAACAATTGATTCGAGAGAGAATATCACCTGCTTTTTTGTTACTGCTAAGCCAAAGCATAGTCCAGTCTGACAACAGAAGCACAATGATAGAATAACTTTCAAGCAAGACAGCTCCAACCAGCAACAAGTAAGATATGGCCGCATTGTATTTTGAATAGACATTCTTTCTCATTGTCATTATTGAGAAGAAAACTAATGCAGAAGTAGAGCATAGGAAAGTGATAGAGTGGAGAATGACGCGTGGCCAAGAAATCTCAGTCACCTTAGAATAAAGATGATCATACATGAATCCCAACTCCACTCCTGTCAACCTGAAGGCATATCTGGCATCCTTTCTACAAACCAAATCATATGTGATTTTTTGATCCAAACTGACGATATCAAAATCTTTGAACAGATTATGGAACGTTTTGAACAAAACACGAGCTTCATGAAGATATCTGACCTCATCTTTACTGACGTTGTCGCAGGAAACTATATCTTCAATTGAGATACAAGGTGTTTTCGCTGAAGCTTGGGGAACCACAAGATTGTTTTCTTGGCTTCTAAAAGCCTCGGATCTTGCTAACTTGAAAGCCCATATCCTTTCTGCGTACTTGATAATTCCTGAAATAAAGATGGGAATGGCTACCAACGTCATGGAATTCTTCTTCCATAACTTGAACATGACATAAGAAGCCACACCAACATGGGTTACTAGCTCAAGAAGGCGATTTAACCATAATTTGTTGACTTGATCAATTGAATAAGCAGTAATAGTTTCAGGGCCACCAAGGTGAACAAGAAGGATTGGAGCCCAAAATAATGGAATCAGGTTCGGATCTGTAGAGTCGGCTTCACTACGAGCAAGGATGCCCAATGAAAAAGTGGCCACCCAGTCTGCTGACAAGTATGCTAACCAAAGCAAAGCCCCAAGCCAGACTCTGACAGTATACTTGCGTTGATTTCCACAGACGGTGAGGACGATTTGCAGAAAGAGACTGAGTAACATCAATACGCGAAGCTGCCATTCATTCCATAGCACTTCAACATCTTGAGATAAATTATCTAAATCCACCTTTGATGAGACGTCTAACCTAGCAAACACATTTTATAAAAAATAAATCCACCTAAATCAGTACAATTCCGATTTGAAAATGAACTTAAGAACATTAAAATTATTAATAATTTTAACTCATTTTCTTATTAAATCAAGTTTATTCTATATTATACATACGTGGGGAGAAAATACTTTGTTAAATTCAATTAAAGATTTGTAGCGTCATTTAGCATTTGATTTCTTTTTTTAAAATCATATAATTATTGCTGTTATCCATTTTTTAGGGTGTTTAAAAAAAAAATTCAGAAAAAAGGGAAAGGGAAAATACAAAAACAAATAAAAAAATATTGGAAGAAAATAAAAAAATATATATGTGAGAAGAATATATCAGAATGCCCAAAAATCATTGAAGATTGGTTGGGGATGATCAAATATACAAGATTAAAAAAAATTGACAATGCATTTTCGATAAAGACCTTATTGGAAAAGAAAATTCAATTTGAGGAGAGAAATTCAAAATTGAATGTTTAAGGACTTAATTATAATTTTTCAAGGTTTAATTGAATTTATTGAGGGCTTAATTGCAAGAAAAAATGATTTTTGAAGTCAATTTAGACTTTAATTGGAAGACATCAAAGTTTGAGGGTCGAATTGCAATTTTTAAGAGTTAATTTAGTCAAATCGAGGGCTTAATTACATAAATACTAAAGTTTGATGAACAATTAGAGACTTGATTCAAGAAAGTCAAAACTAAACTAAATCGAAAAAGACGCGTGAATGTAGGGGTTGGAATTGACCAAAGCAGGGGTCAAATTGAAAAAATTGAAAGATTGTTGGTCAATTAAGGGTCAAAAAACACAAATTCATAACTGAAGATCAAAATGAAAAAAGGTGGCCTATTTAGGGGCTAATAATTGAGTTTAGCGATGGTGAAATTACATGAAATTAAAAGTTAAAAGGCGATTAAGGGTGCAATTAAAATAAATTAGAAGAATAAGGACTCAATTAAAATTTGCCAAATCTCAAGTTAAAAACCCTAATCTCACCTAAATAACACGTTATTCAGACTTAAAGAAGAGAAAGTGAGTGACACATCGTTTAGTTGATATGACCTTTGTTTTTTACAGTTTTTGTCGATCAAATTGACAATTTCAAACAAATAAATATGGAATTATAAACCTCTGAATTGAGTGAGGTTGGATCCAAATGAAAGATGTGCATCCCCTCTATGAACTTTAGTTAGTCTTAGGCGAAGATGACTTCATAAGTGCTCTAATGAGACCTCGAAAGTGGACAACTCAATTAGTCATGACTGAAACATAATTGTGTGAAATACCAACTTTCTTTCTGTGTGTTCACACTCAAAGGCTTCACATGAGTTCTTATCAAGGGTTCATAACCTTTACCTTAAGATCAAAAGGTTAAGAATGGATTCAACCCCCCCCCCACACAAAACCTTATAAATACCCCCTGAGATCAAGAAATGAGAGAAGACAAAGAGAGCGAGAAGGAGAGGAGAAAAAGATAAGAAAGAAGGAAAATATTAACCGAATAACATAAGTAAAAAAGGTTTAGGAACCTAACAAAAAGTTTTCCTAAGCTTTGAAAATGAGAGTAAGTTTGTGAGTGGTAAAACCTTTCAAATGAAAGCAAAGAGAAAGTAACAATTCTAGGTATACTTTGTTGATCCAAAAACAGGCCATTATGGTCTGCTTTTATTGTTTTGCTTTTTATTTATGTTTATAAGCATATAAAAGATGTTTGAATGCTCAATAAGTAATGTTGTATCACCTTTTTGTTGCTGTTTTTTTTTTATTTAATGATGTTTTTTTTGAAGTTTTTTTTTTAATGTTTTTGATACATAAAAGTTATTGTTTAAGTTTGTTTTTGATATATAAGATTGTTTTGGTTTTTGTGTAACTTAAGCTATGCATATCAAAGTAAGAATATTTATCCTAGGTTTGCTAGGTCTGTTCATGCACAAAATAGGTTTAGAAAATTAATTTTGAATCTATGTTGTGTGAACATATAGTTTGTTTTAAGTTCATGTTTTTTTTTTATTTGGTACCCCATACTTAATGTTGATGTTATTGGTCATTTTTTTATGTGAGTATGTGTAACTGTGTTAGTGTGTGAGCAAAGAAAACGTGTTTTAGAGGTAAAAAATGCAAGTTTTGGAGGCTTGATATTGGTTGGGTTTCTGGGCAGTTGTTGGGTTTTCTGGGCAGTGTTCTTACGAAGAACATTGTCTTAACTCTATGATTTAGATCAATTTTGGCCCATTTCTTTGCTAGAACTCTTCTTTATACATGATTAACTAATAATCTAGGGTTTATTTGCATTAGTAACACGATTTTAATGACTTTTACTCCTAGGGGTTTCGGTTCTAAACTGAAACCCATTTGGACAAAATCATGATGTTTTAATGACAATTGAAGTGAATGGATGCTACATTATTGATCCTTGCATGATTTCCAACATGTATGTACCTTCATTTTGACCAAATCTAGTATGTTTTGGGTTTCTTGTTGCTGGGTTCATTTTGATGTTCTTGATTGTTTTTTTTTTTTTTGTGTTTGATCGGTTTTATTAATTTTTTAAAGATTTTTTTGGGTGTTTAATCTATTTTTTGGCTTTGATTTTGTTTTTGAGTTGTTTTTGGATCAAATCAGGATTCTTTTTTTATTATTATTAATGTAGATGTCCAGGCTAGCTTGCACGCACCTCAACTAAACCCACAGGCCCTGAAGTTAACGACTATGTAAGCCTCCAGTGGCTCTAAGGTTTGTGGGACTCGAACTGGTGATCTCTAGGGAGCAAACCCAAGGCCTGACCAGTTGAGCTACACCCCTCAGGGTTAAGGATTTTTGGTTTTGTTTATGGTGGAACCAAAGATTTCTAGTCAACCCAATCAAGTCAACCTGGTCAGGTCGAGTAAAAAAAAAAAAAACTGGGTTACAGGGTTTATATACGTTATTTGGTTTGCTATTTTTTTTTTGTTAAGGGTCTTTTAGTTGAAGGGTATGTTTGACAAACACCGTTTAGGCCTATTTTTGATAGTTTTATTACAAAAAATAAGATTTTACCAAACGAAGCTTAAATAAATAATAAATAAATATTTTCTTTTTTATTGCGTATGACAAAAAATCCTAAATTTATTTGAGCATCTTTTTAAGAAAATTTAAAACACTTTGACATGTTTTTTTTTTTTGTTTTTAAATATTGTTTGGATTTTATAGCAAGTTTGTAAATTTCCAAAGGATTTTGGCTTATATTTAAAGAATATTTTTGGCAATATAATATTATTTACTTTTAATATAAGAATAATTTTTTTTTAAAAGGGATGAATATCCAAAATATCATTAGAGATAATAATTATATTATTCACTTTTAATATAAGGATAAAAAACCTAAAAGGTGGTTAATATCCAAAATATTATTAGGGATAATAATTTTATTATCCACTTTAATATAAGGATAAAAAACCTATATGAGGTTAATATCCAAAATATCATTGTGAATAATACAACACATTCCCTTCTAATATAAGGATAAAATCCAAAAGAAATTTTATTTAAAATATATATTATTTAAAATTCTAGTTTTACACTGAAAGAAGCCTAAACAATAATTGATGATATTTCACATTCCTAGACTGAGTTCTTGACCTAGAAAACTAGGGTTTATTCATCGTAGCAAATCTATCATAGTAAGTTAGTAGAGATAGACATCATCATATCATAACAAACAATAAAAAACAATAAAAATTACGTCAGGTAAGACATACTAGATGTGTTAATCTCTTCCCTTTATATAACCAGTTCCTTACCTAGAATATATAAAAAACCAATTAGGATTTCCAATAATCGTAATACTAGGTGATAACTGCCTAACCAACCAAAAAACCTTCCAGAATCCATCCAGAAAGGATCGTCATGACGTCACGCTCTCTTAGACGAGGGTATGAAAATTATAATAATTAAAAAAAAACAAATATACCAACACATTCAATTCATATTCAATTTAATGTTTTATTGCTTTAGCTTTAAAATTTTAAAATAAATGTTACAAATTATAATAATTTATTATTTTGATAATGAATGATCTCATATAATATAATTCCCCCCCCCCCTTCTAACATGGTATATAAATTAAAAATATCCAAAACACTATATATCAAATAAAAACTTATAAGATATAATATATATTGCTTTAGGTAAAGCAAATTAAAAACATTATCTTACAAGAAATTATGATTGAGATTTTTTTATTTGAAAATTCTCTTTTAGTTTCTCTCTCTAAGTTTTACTACAATAATTGTTTATTTAATTACACATATATCATTCTATAATATTTCGTTCATGACGTATATATCATCAAACCAGTGGTAAAAAAAAAAAAAAGACTTGCTTCAATTTTACTATATATAGTATTTGTCGAAGGTATCCTCGTTATATAAAGGCCAATTTTGATTTCGATCATTATCCAAAAAAAATAAAGGCCAATTTTGATGATGTGAACATTGAATATTTTGTTTTAAAATATTGAATTTTAACATCACTTGAAACATTAATTATAAATATTTTTTAATGACTTAACATTTTGTTTTCCAAATATTGTTTAATTAAACATCTATTGCGTTAAAGTTTTCTTTTCTTCACATTCTTTTCGAGTTGTTGCTATAATGGTTTTTTTAATGTATTTTTAATCTAAATAGTAGGGATTAGTAAAAAAATCAAAAAATCAATTAAACTGAAAAAACAAAAAAAAAATAACCGGAAAAACAGAACCGTGAAAAAAAAAACCGATTAAAAATTTGAAAAAACCGACTGGTTCAGTTTTATAAGCCTCAAACCGAAAAAATCAAACCGAACCGAAATAAAAAAACTGAACCAGAAAAAATGAGCCAAACGGGTTGGAGCGGGTTTTTTTTCTAAAATAACCGAACCGAAACTAGTCGGTTTGAGCCGGTTCCGGTTCGGTTTTTTTTTTAAAAAAAACCGGTTTGATTATTTGTTTTTGATAAAAACCGAACCGAATTGAAAATAATCACCCATACTAAACATATTGTTTATAAAACTTATTTAATTTTAAGAGTTAAGTATTTAGAATTGAAACAAAATATAAAAAAAAAAAAAAGAAGAAGAAGAAAAAAAGCTAACCAACTCCTAATATATATGAACTCCTAACATAATAATTTTTAAATTTTTTAACTGAGATATTAATTAATTTTAAAAAATAAATCATATTGAAGTTGCTTGTTGTAAGAGATCCTTAGAGTGTGTTTAGTAATAAGTTTCAACAAGCATTTTGTCAAAAACAAGTTGAAATTCATTACCAGACGGGCTTAGGCTTTCCGAGTTTGAAAATCTTACTACTATATTGTTAAATTCAAACAAAATTTATGTCCGCATGTGTAACATATCATTCTTAAGCCAAACTTGATAAAATAACATCAACTTTTATTTAGGGAATGCATAAATTAATAAAATCATACTTACATATTGACTCGCAAGTTGAAGCCAAAATATTGCAAGTTTGGGAAGTGTTTGGAGCCCTGATGCCTTACAACTGTGCTGTTTTTAGAGATTTTGTGACGCTATAAATTTGATAGTATACCAAAGAAATATAATAAATGGTTTGCTCTCATCACAATTCAAACCTTTATAAAGGGATCTTGCAAGAAAAAAAGAAATTTAATTTCTCTTTTTTGGCAAGAATAAATTACTTTCTCTATTCACAAGCAAAACTTCATGAAAAGTTTATGACATGGATAAAAAATAATAAAATGGAGAATTAAGTTTTGTTAGGACTTAATTTAGTAATTTGTTTAGTACGTAATAAGTTATTATGCTTGCGCTATGCACGGGATCAATGATTTAAAGTTGATTTTTAATATATAAAAAGTGACGATTAATGTTTCATAACAAAAAAACAAAAAAATAGATGTATTTACAAATATTTAATAAGTTTATATTACAAAGAATCTTGCTAATTAAGAGTAACATATGTACAATAAACAATGGAACAAAAGTAAAAGCACAAGCAACAAAAGACCATTTTCAAACCCAATTCTTATTTAATTATATACGTAGAAATTAAAATAAATATTTGAAAGAGTTTAAACGATTGAGATTTTGGAAGGAAAAAAATTAATTAGTTGGTTAAAATCCTAATTTTTTATTTATGCATGTTTTCCTGTCTTGATGAAACATGTACTTTTATTTTTTATTAACAACATGATTTTTGGACTACAAACACCTAAATTTCATCTTGTAATAACAAAAAAATATAAAAATATATTGTAAATTAACCATAATTATAACCTCCTTTCCAACCTCAAAATAGTCTTTAATAAGTAATAATAAAAAACTAAATAAAAAAATTAATAAACCTGAATATTTAAAGAGAAAAACTATATATATTCATGGAACTCCTTATAAAATATGAATTCGTTGGCACAAAAATTAATATTTTTTATAATTAGATTGTAGCCAGCCAAAATCCTTTTCCCTCGTCTCCCTTCTGGAGTCAATTATTCTCTCTTCTCTCATCATTCATTGATTGATATGCGAGAGAAGTGAAGTTTTAGAACTAAAACTTAAAATCCTATTATTTTCACATGAGTTGTTTTAATTAGAAATGCTGGTTCCACAAATATTTCGCTTTGCCATCACTGCTCGAAAGAATTAATACCATAAGTACAAAACTTTGTTATGAATTCCTGTAGAACGATGATTACATATAAGTTACAAAAGAGAGGAAATGTTGTTCTTCCAGAATAAATCACTTTCCCTTCGGTCGCAAGGTAAGACTTTATTCTGCAGGCATCTACTTAGCTCGTGATTTTCATGGCAACACTTCCTGTTTAATTTGGAATAAAATCCTTTGTACACATATAATAAGTAAACTGCAGTCAAACAATATTCACTGAGTCCGTGAGTGTATGAATTTGTTTTCAATGTTGAAGCCATTTTTATTATTTAATGTTTCATTTTAGATTTTAAGTTGTATTTCATATTTATTTATTTATTTTTAATTTAATTTAAGATTTTGAGTTTTCTACCATGTAAAGATTGATTTCCGAACCATTTAAATTTTAAAGTGGTGTAAGATTTTTAAAGAGACAGATTGATTAGTAGATGTTTTCTACGTTCAATTTTTGCAAGTTTTTATGTTAAGCCTCGTGGCTTGTCAAAATACTCCCGGATAGAGGCTGGAAGCATTTGGGCTCAAGTCTAGGCCCATCTCCTCTTATTTCTTCCACATTATTATTTCTAAATTTTTTAATAATTTAATTTGTTGAATTTCTTTTCTGTGCTTTTTTTTATTTAAATTATAAATACAATAAAACATATCATCCTTCTTTTTGCGTCTACCTTTATGTTTTTTTTTCTTTTGTTATCTTATTCAAGATTTTATAAATGATAAATTGTTTTATTTATTTGTAAACTTAAGATAGTATTCAATTAGTTAATGTCACCTTTCCATTATTGAAATTCATTCTAGCTCAATATATATAATTTAAAACCTCAAACAATAACTTTTTTCTCTTAAAAAATTATGACCATTAAATAATCTTTAATATCAAAAACGGTCAATCATACAATAGCACCCATCCATATAATTTATATAGTTCAGTAATTTAGGCCGACTAAATAAATTTACTATATGAAAATAAAAGATTATATGAAATTTTTTTTTTACCCAAAATCCTAAAATAATCTAAAAATTATTTTTTCTATCCTCTTTATAGCCACAAAAATATAGAAAATAAAAACATTTACAAATAAACCTTCCACTAAAATATGAAAATTTTATAGAAAATAAAGAAATCCTTGCTTCGAAATGTGCCACGTCACCTCTCTCTGCTAATTATTATAGCTGCTCTAGGACGTTGAAATCACTGGTATCCTTGAACGTTTATGCAAGGCATGATTGATGAAGATCAATTCTTTTAAATCATCATCCACATCCTCCCTGCCATGAACGTTCCAGTTTTCCAGGCAAATGCTTGCTAAGAGCCTTGATCACTGGTTTACTAAACAGGGTACTTAGAATTAGGTCATGTTGAGCCATGGATCCTGACTATCTTTTGTGATTCTTAAAAAAACCATTGGTTCCTTAAAGAAAATTACCCGCTATCTGACCACTACTAAGCCAAAGCACTGTCTTGTCCGACCAAAAAAACACGATGATAGATTAACTCTCAAGCAAGACAGCTCCGAGCAGCAACAAGTAAGATAGCATCGTGTCGCTATTAGAATAGACGTTCTTCTTTGTGGTTATTGTTGAGAAGGCAACTAATGCAGAAACAGAGGATAAGAAGGTGATAGAATGGAGGATGATGCGTGGAAAAGAAACCTTTCTCACCTTAGAATAGTGCAGATCATACATGAATATTCCCACCTGGACTTCTATCAACTTAAGCCTTCTTAATTTGGTATATATTCTTTTTGGAAATCAAATCGTAGGTTATCTTTTGATCATCAATGCCAAGAACTACATTTGTGAACAGCATCCTGAACAAAAGACGAGCTTCATAGAGATATCTATCCTCATACGCTGTTGTTGCATGCAAATTCGGAAGCGATGTTCTAGAACAGAAGCGTGGCTTGAAGAATAATTGATTGTCTGTGTAGTGCTCAAAAGTCTGGGAACTTGCTAATTAACCTGAAAGCCCGCATCCTTTCTCCATACTTGATTATTCCTGAAATAAAGACGGGAATGGCTACTAGCATGATGGCATTCCTGCTCCGTAACCTGAACAAGACATAAGAAGCCACACCGACTTGGACTACTAGCTCAAGAAGGTGCCTTCGCTATAATTCGTTGTCTTCCATAGAATAAGCTGTGACAATTAATCAAGGACCACCAAGCTGAGGAAGTAGGGTTGGAAGCCGAATTATTGGAATCAACTTCGGATTTGCAGAGTTGGCTTGGCTGAGAGCAAGGATACCCAATGATAAAGTTGCCACTGTTGAGGATTGATGATTGTTCAGCTTTTGTAACATGGTTTTAAGTGTTATTTACCCACTGCAAATATGGACGTTATTAGGATAAAGCAAATATATTTTGAGGAGTAATAGAAAGATCTCAAGAGTTTTAGATAGTAAAATAATAACCTTTCCAAGAACACTTCAAAGAACTTGTTTAATTTAATGTAAAATGAAGAAAGGAGTTGTTTCAAAACAATGAAGACTTATTGTATTTATAGTATTGAGCAACCAAAAACTGTTATTTTACCGTTATTTATCGAGAAGGTACAACAATTTCTTCAAAAACCATAATTTTTGGACCAAAAATATATGAAAAAACCACTTTTAAAATCGAAATTTCAGTTAAAATATCAATGTTTGAAACATGTGGTTGAAACTCAACTAGATGTTTTAACTAAAATCTCTTATAACCAGTAAGAAAATAGCTATATATTCAAAAGAAAAAGAAAAAGAAAAAGAAAAAACAAAGAATTATGTATTTTAGAAACCAAACATGACTAAACAAAAAAGAAGAAAAAAACTAAAACCAAGCAGCTAGATCTGTTTTTTTATAGACCTTTTGCTTTGCCAAATAATCTGCGACAGATATTTGTCCTTTTTTGATCTTATTAACACATCTGGTTGGAGTTTCAACTGTTATGTTATAAAACACAGGTTTGAAAACGTAACTTTTCAAACCTTTCATTCTTCATACATACTTTGTTCTTCAAGCTTTTAAATGATTTTCATTTTGTTTTCTACTTTGTTAGTATTACAATCTAACCCTTGGATTCAATTTTTCTTAAACCTTAAATTTAACGGCAACCCAGTTTGTGATAAGTATACTAACCAAACAACAGTACCAAGTCAGAATCCGATAGTATTCGAAGAAAGAGATTGCGTAGCTTCAATGCGCGAAGCCCACATCCACTCCATAGTTCCTCCACAGTTTGAGACAATCATGCATGCCCATCTTTGACCACAAGACCCTAAAAAGAAAACATTTTCAAAAATAAATAAATCTCCCAAATTAAATCATTATATGTATATAAAAGAACTTATATAAACTAGAGAAATCAAATACGATACAGATGTCGTTTTTTTTTTTCTTTTTTCCTGTTGATATGCAATGTATAGTCATTAGTGTGAAGATGTTTGATAGCTTGTCTTTCTATGCAGTTACATTACCCTTAATCATATTCATATGACTTATCAGTAGTCAGTTGTAGGATGTAAGCCCTCGAGTTTTATGCTTTCAAATACTTTCTTATCATCACCGCAAGAGAAAAGAATGGTTCCTCGATGTGCATAGTGTGAAGCAGCCATACACCTTGAGAGATTTAGAGTTCAAAACATGTAAAAAAACAGTTCAGATACAGATACAAACAGAGACACATACTCACTACTTTGCAGCCCAAACGTTTGGTGAATGTCTGCGGGCTCTGCTTCCGTTCGACCAGCTTATGTCGCCTGCCAATCCTGGTGCCACAAATCTGTGTTTTAGTTATAGAGATTGTGATTTATTTATGGAGATTGTGCAACTCTATAAACTTGAACATAAAATTCCTACTAGTACCCAAAATGAAGTCAGGCGAACGTTCTTATATACTTGATAGAAGAAAAAGGATAAAGTATTGCTCTCATCACAAGCCAAAACTCTATGAAAGGTCTATGTAGTGGTTAATGTTTCAAGATAGAATCAACTAATATATATCAGAAAAAGAATGAACTAACACAAAAGAAATAGAAATGTTTTTTTTATTAAAAAGATATATGAAATAAATTTATCTCTAAAACAGTTTTGAAATGGATTTCTATAATTTTAAAATAAAAAAAATACAGGAAAACATATTCCCTCTCTCCATTATCTCTGTTTGTCCAGAGATAGTTTCCCAACGTTATCTAAGCATATCTTAGAGGTTATTGCAACAGCAAAATATATAGAATAAATTACTTTCTGTATTCACAAGTTTCACCTTTAAGAAAAGCCTTCGACATGAGCGAAAATAGAAAGAACAGAGTGCTGGGAAAACAGAGGTTTTTCCTCGGATTGACTAAAGTATACAGTTCTCAAATTCTTTGCTTTAATTCCTATCAGACTAAGAAAACAAAAACTGTTTCAAAAGAGATATATAGCGTGATTCACAACATTCGGATGTGTTACACGCAAGTCGTTTAGGATATTTATTCTTAAAATATTTCTCAGGTTAACTTTCATGTTCTCTATTCGAAGATTAATTTTCAAGTTCTCTACTTTAAGTCTCATCAGCGCTCACAAATATTCCAAAGTTTAAAGACAAGAGCATCAATTGCCCTCCTTGGAAACTAAAGTAAAATTATTGCTCAAGCAATTAGATTGAATGAAGAAGAATCTTGTAGTTTTTTTTTTTTTTTTTTGATTTCAATAGATTTTTTTATTACTTTATGTAAAAGCATCCCCCAATTTGATGGCAAGGATTCTTAGACACAAATAAGCTGATGTGGTGCTTAAAATTGAAATTAAGAAATAAAATTACAAATTCCTCCCCCAATTTTTTATGGGATTTCAAAAGTTCAAGGTTGAGTAATTTGACCCTAAACCATGATTATCGATCTGACTCAACGCTCGACATCAAGTAATATCACCTAAAGCTGTCCCCCATCGAGAATATAGTGTTTCGAGCCCTTATGCCTCAAAACTGTGCTTTTTTTTTTAAGAGATTTGGCGACGCTATAAACTTGATAATGTAGCATAGAAATATAATAAATTGTTTATTCTCATCACAATTCAAACCTTTATAAAGGGATATTTGCAAGAAAAAATATAGAATAAATTACTTTGTCTATTCACAAGCAAAACTTTATGAAAAGTTTATGCCATGGATAAGAAAATTAATAAAATTAATCATTTTTTTAGGATTTTAGTAATTTTTATCATGGAGTTAATACTAGTTATCGTGTTAACACTACGCTGCAAGAATAATTCAAAGTTAATTTTTAATTATTTCATTAAAATCCTAATTTTTAATTTATGTATTTTTTTTTTAATTTTTATGAAACTTGCGTTTTTATTTTTATTATTAATAACATGATTTTTGGACTACAAACACCTAAATTTCATCTTGTAATAACATAAAAATATATTGGAAACCATAGTAACCTCCTTCTCAACCTTAAAATAGCCTTTAATAAGTCTAAAAAAAAATTAAATAAAAAAACTTAATGAACCTGATATAAAAGGAAATACTGCATTCATTTAACATGAGTTGTTTTAGAAATATTGCTGGTTCCACAAATATTTTACTTTTTCCATCGCTGCTCGAAAATCCTGTAATGAATTCCTGTAGAACGATGATATTTACTAATTACAAGGTACAAAAGAGAGGAAATGTTGGACTTCCGGAATAAATTACTTTCCCTTTGGTCGCAAGGTAAGCCTTTATTCTGCAGGCATCTACTTAGCTCGTGATTTTCATGGCAACACTTCCTGTTTAATTTGGAATAAAATCCTTTGTAC
>Ga0307515_10010839_pt1 | contig 17387 bp, 20 predicted proteins | sample 17_EM_MG_FD_194513 | JGI IMG/M metagenome (GOLD analysis project Ga0307515, IMG submission 194513) | Populus trichocarpa ectomycorrhiza microbial communities from riparian zone in the Pacific Northwest, United States - 17_EM | ecosystem: Host-associated > Plants > Roots > Unclassified | place...
TATTTTTTTATGAAGTCACATCGGAATCGTCCCTGGCTAGTTGTACAAAGTTGCGGGGAAGGAAACAAATAAAACAGAAAACCGCGTGCGTTAATGTCTCGTGGGTAATAACCTATTCCAACCCCCAACCCCCAACCCCCCACCCCCCACCTTCGAACATGATCTTGGCGTTCGGGGCGTTCTGGGCCCAAGAGACATCCGCATCCTTACATCAAAAGGTTAACGGTTAGTCGCTGTCATAATCGATCATCTCATCGTCATCCACACCCCAATCCGGGGATGGACTCCGGGTCTTCTCCCTCTCCACCTGGTCAGTCGCGCTCCTCGCGCTCCGGTTCGGTGGCGCCGGGACGCTAGCACCCCCAGTTCCTGTGACTCCTGAAGGTTTCCAGGCACCTCTACCAAGTTTCTGGCCTCCCCCCCAGTCCTTGCCATCCGCTCCGTCCTGAGCTTTCGACTTCCCCTTTTTCTCGTCCGAATCGGGCGAGACATATTCCACGTATCGGTAACCAAAGAACATCTTTCCAGAGGGAAGGTTGAGAGGAGCGGGGGCTTGGCTGTCGTTCTCTAATGAGCTGTTCGTGACGACTCGGTGTTTGCTGTCGAGAGAGGAAAGTAAATATTTCCGTGAAAATGGTAAATTGGAATGACCAACTCGGTGCGGATGATCCGACTGTCAGTGGCGACCTCCTCCACCTTTCGGTGACTGATACCTCTACCCTTGGTCTTCCTTCCTTCCAAGGTCTGGCCCTTTCCCTTGAAACTCTCCCACGTATCTCCGTCTTTACTCAATGTCGTGCCCCCGGTTCTTGACGGACCAACAAACGTCCCGCTCTGGGAAGACGATGGCCGCGAAGATCCCGGGGTTTGTTGATCCAAATCGATCTTGAGCTTGGATGCCATCGTCGGAGGAGGTGCAACCTTTGGACGCTCGGGTTCGACATAACCCTTCGGTGCGGCGAAGTCCACCTCGAGGTCGGTATCCAAGACATCGATACCTTCACCCCCAGGGTTCGTTTCCATAATCAAGAAACCGAACACTATCGAATTGTAGATGATTTCGATGATATCGCCTTGGGTGAGACACGAAAAATGACGGAGAGCCTGTTCGAGCCTACGAGAAGTTGAGTTTACACGGTACCAAGGGAATGTAGGTGTCGATACTTACACAGCCTTTGGGTCTGAAACTTCAAGGAAATGGACGGATTGTGCTTGTAGCTTGACCATCTTTCCCTTCGGTAACTCGGTACCAGTGATCCTGATCGGATCACCTTCTTCAAGTCGGAGGGTTTTCATCATCCAGTACGGAAGGTGCACAACACCCTCTTGAGCAATAAACTCGAGTACTCCAGCATGTGTAGATGCAGCAGAGTTTCCCGGATTGCGTAATTTGAATTTCCACGGGGATTGTAGGTCCAACGATGTTAGATGCGCCAAGGACGACGGAGGCATAATAACTAAGACGAGAATACGTGGGTCCGAGTGTGCGTAGAAAAGTTTTTGGAACGAGACGTACTTTTGCCACCATAACTGACATTCTCTCGTTCCTTCCCGGGGAGCATGGCCATACTGTATGCTTTGAGATATTGGTCGAATTGCCGTGGATTGGTGTGGAGACCTCCTATCCCACTGGAAGCAGGATACCGTCATCAGAGACGCTCCCTGAAGGGTGCAGCATAGAATGCCACCACGTACTTTGCCAACTGGGCAAGCAGATTCGGTCCCACACCCGGTGCAAACTATCAAGTCGTGAGTTGTGAGGTCTTAGAGATCCAAGCAACACATGAACAGATGCGTACGAAATCCATAACGTTCAGAGCGGCCTGGTTCGTGTCTTGGAGATGAAGTCGGGACGGTAGATGATTGTAGTTGGAACCCGACGTGGTGGGTCGGAGACAAGTACGCAAGCGTTCGATGGGAGACCACGTGAGACCCAATCGCGATCTTCCCCTTCTTCTCACACCCTCTCACCCAAAAATCGGTAGCTTTTCATCATGGCTATGCGGACAGTAGCACAAGTCCCGTCTCCTGCAAAGTCCGGGTCAAATGCTGCTTTCAATGACAAGGTTTGATCTCGCACGAAAACTCGAGAGGTGGCGACTGATGTGCGGGGGTTAGGGAAAACCGATGGAAGTGAGGTTATCAAACTTGGTCGCCGCTAAAGGTGCGTCGGAATGCCCGACGAATTCCCCTGGCTGAATCTGGACCGTGTCTTGGGTGTGGTCACAATACAGCGATCAGCGATGCCGTTCGAACTTCGCTCGGTCCAAGGGGAATGGATAAAATGGTAATCTTTAACCACCCACTGTGGATCTTGCTTCCTGAACGCGTCCCTCTTCCAAGATCCAAACCTCCAAGGGGGAGGTCATCGTCACCAACGATGGAGCTACCATTCTACGGAGCATCCAGGCACTTCATCCCGCTGCCAAAATGGTCCGTCTGGCAAGAGTCGATGCTAATCTTATCAGGAGTTATTGAGTGCACAAATTTTCTGTAGCTTGTCGACTTGTCCGCCGCACAAGACGTTGAAGCTGGTGATGGCACCACTTCTGTCGTCGTGTTGGCCGGAAGTTTGCTAGGTGCAGCGGAAAGGATGCTTAATAAGGGTATCCACCCAACCATTATCGCGGAATCATTCTTGAAAGCTTCTGCAAAGGCCGTGGAGTACCTCACGGAGATCTCGGTTCCAGTTAACTTAGATGACAACGCAGCTCTGCTGCGAGCGGCCACTACTTCACTCAACTCAAAGGTGCGTGCCCTTAGTAGCGGCTGACGTTTGTCGACGCTGATAGCATGCCTAGATCGTCTCACAATACTCCTCCACCCTCGCTCCGATCGCTGTCCAAGCCGTCCGCCGTCTGGTCACGCAAACCTCATCGAATGTCGATCTACGGGATATCCGGATTGTTAAAAAGATCGGCGGTACCATTGAAGACACTGAGCTCGTGGAGGGCGTTGTCCTGAACCAGAACGTTGTTGTCTCCGCCGGGGGTCCAACACGGATGGAAAAAGCCAAGATCGGTCTCATTCAATTCCAACTGAGTGCCCCCAAACCAGACGTGAGTGCTGCTGTTTTGGGTTCTGGTGAAAATCTCACGCTACCAAGATGGACAACACTGTTATCATCAACGACTACAGACAGATGGACAAAGTCATCAAGGAGGGTCGACAGTACCTTCTGAACATTTTCAAGAAGATCAAGAAAGCTGGTTGCAACACCCTGTTGATCCAAAAATCAATCCTTCGAGACGCAGTTGATGAAACCGCACTAAGTTTCCTGAAGAAGCTCAACATTCTTGTCGTGAAGGACGTGGAGCGGGACGAAATCGAGTTCCTGTCAAAGAGTCTGGGATGCAAGCCAGTTGCGGATATTGAGGCCTTCACGGAGGACAAACTAGGTTACGCTGAGTTGGTTGAGGAGACCAGTGACTCAGGTCCAAAAGTGGTTAGGATTACTGGAGTTAAAAACAAAGGGAAAACGGTCAGTATCCTGGCGATGGGAAGCAACAACCTGGTGTTGGAGGAGTGCGAGAGAAGTTTGCACGATGCTCTGTGCGTGGTAAGGTGTTTGGTCAAGAAGCGGTGAGTCCTCCGTTTGTTGTCGCTCGGGGTAATTCGCTGAAACTGAACTTTCCCAGCGCGTTGATTGCTGGTGGGGGATCACCCGAGATCCATGTTTCGCGGCTCTTGGCAGAGTACTCTCATTCGTTGAAGGGTATGGAGGCGTACTGTTTCCAGGCATATGCAGATGCTCTTGAGGTCATACCGACAACTCTCGCCGAAAACGCTGGTCTTAACCCAATTGCAATCGTCACTGAACTTCGGAACCGGCATGCCCTCGGAGAGAGGAATGCGGGAATCAACGTCCGAACCGTACGTGTACATTCCGGGAGAAATTCACCGTTCTTACAAACGACCGCAATTATAGGGCCTGATCTCAAACATCCTGGACGAAGATGTTGTCCAGCCTCTACTTGTCTCTACAAGTGCGGTAGAACTTTCCACCGAGACAATTTGTTTACTGTTGAAGATCGACGACTATGTACAAGCTCGGTAGACTCTTTGGCTCGCCATGCATGTAAATTTCCACATTTATTGGGAGAGTCAAACGCCGTACGTTGTGGATGAGCGAACGTGAGAACCTGTTACCTAAACGGATGTTATCAGCCCATCCGACCACACCTCCGGTTCTCTTGATCTTTCATTATCCTCAACTCGGATTTGCGCCTTTCTTTCTTCACGGACGACTGGTAAAAGTGCTTGAGCAAACATGTCTGGAACAGGCCCAAGAGAAAACATCTTTCCGACTCGGATGGCGCTGACAAACACAAAGTTGAGGTTGAAGGGAGCTCAGACCGGACACTCGCTCCTTGCCAAGAAGCGAGACGCTCTTACCACTAGGTTCCGGTCGATCCTGAAAAAAGTAGACGAGGTGCGTCCTTCCGTTTCCCGTATTGTTCGCCGTCCGGATCACCCCAAACTTTGATTGCATCTATTGGGTGCATCAGATTCGGGGTCCGAGATCTTGAGATGAAAGAGAGTGGGCTTTTTTGACGTATGTCAGTCTGTAGGCTAAACGAAAGATGGGACGGGTCATGCAGCTCGCTTCGTTCTCATTGGCGGAGGTGACCTACGCTACTGGAGATATATCTTATCTCGTTCAAGAGCAAGCCAAGACTGCGTCGTTCAGAGTAAAGGCCAGGCAGGAGAACGTTTCCGGTGTCATGCTACCTGCTTTCAACGTGGACCGCGTTGCTGGAACTGGTATGGAGTTGAGGCTGGAATGCCTAAAGTTGGCGTTCGCTTACCGACTTTTTACATCACATAGACTTTAACCTGACCGGCCTCGGACGCGGTGGCCAACAGGTCCTACGATCCAAGGAGGTCTATGCGAAAGCGGTCGAAACGCTGGTAGAACTTGCATCGCTCCAGACCGCCTTCACGATTCTGGATGAAGTCATTCGGGCGACAAACCGACGCGTAAATGCCATCGAGCACGTCGTGATACCTCGTCTCGAGGGCACTGTCAAATACATCATCAGTGAACTCGACGAAATGGACCGAGAGGAATTCTTCAGGTTCGTGTGCGACCTTGATCACAGGAAGCTGTACTCAATCCCCGTGTAGACTCAAGAAGGTTCAGGGAAAGAAGAAGCGAGATGCGGACAAAGCGGAAGCTGCGAAGAAGATAGAAGAAAGTGCTGATGGTGAGACTGGCGATGAATTCAAAGCAGGGGAAGCACCCTCTACGACGGAACAAGCAGGCAACTTGTTGAACGACAAGGATGAGGACATCATTTTCTAGCCTACTTTCCAAACACGGTACTCCCTTATACCCTTATCGCTCACTCAGACAGAGTCTCCGGAGAAAAATGCGTACGATGCTCGAGTAATACATGTATATTATCATGCTGCATGAAGTCACAGACGTATGAAACGAAGCGTTTACTGCAACCAACTGTTAGGACTATCAAGGGAACCAGGTAACGAAGCTAACTGACCTAGGCAGCCTCAGCTTCAGTGGTGGACTTCTTGCGGTCTTTTCGCTCAAGGATTGCCCGCCTATCCTTGTCGAGCTTGAGGGAGGTAATAACGACGTTGCTTGGGTGGACACCAATGGGGACCGAAGAGCCATTCGACTTGTCCCTCTGGACACGATCGATGTGGATAACCCACTTTTTACGGTAAACCTGGGTGACCTTTCCCTCACGACCCTTGTATTTTCCGCGGACAATCCTGACCTCGTCATCCTTACGGACGGGTATTGATCGTGTCTGGACAAATGTAGAATATCCAGTCAACATAACCGCGAAGGTTGGAGTGAATTGTGAGGGACAGTGCGAACATTGTACTTTCCCCTCAGATCCTTGTTCAGGGAAGATGACATGATCTTCCTCCGGACGGAGGATGGGGCAGAGTGGTGAGCTCTGCGTGACTTGCGCCTGGCGGAGGAAACATCTGTATCAAGTGCAAGGTGATTAGGAGAACGTATTGGGGGTGTTTCTGAAGCCGAAACTGACCGGCGTTGAACTTCATCGTTGTCAGGGTCTTGAGGGATGGAGTTGTCGGTTATCGGTGAGAAAGGGAAACCCTAACCTTACCGTCCGGTGGCTGATCCCACTGTACAGCCAATGTCCGGCACCGTCCGTAACTACATCGCCGCCGGCCCGGGTCCAGCGTCTAACCGCCAAACCTCACATCAGCCGCGAGCATAGTTGTATAGTTGGGTTGGCGCCCATAGCGGCCTATTCTTTTCTGAATCACAACACCCTCTTGCAAGTAGTATTCGCGTCTCGCACGGGCCGTTACGCATTATAAATCGACTGGTGAGTGCTGTGCGCGAGCGATCAGTAGGTGATCGTAGGTCGGTTTCCCTTGAGTGTAACCCGAGGCCTCATCAATGTTCGGTCCCGTCCATCAGACGAACTGACTCGTTGTTGGGCTTGTATGTCTTGGGTTTGTTGTCTAACCCCATCCTACCACGTCGAGCCTAATCTGATACAACAGGGAAGCTCCCCCAAAAAATATTTCCTACGCAGCTCCCCACATGATATGGTGAATCAGGGATCGTTTCTCACCCCCCCCCCATACAGACGGTAAACTTGTCCACTTCTCGCTCTGACACCTGGCATGGTTTATGGGGTGACAAAAGGGACGCGTCTAGTGCTGCTAAGGAGTTACCCCGCGCTTCTAGATCCAGAAGCTGAAGTGTTGGGATGATCCGAATGTGATACACCAGATTGTAGGGCCTTGAATGCATTTACTGGTCCACGTCGCAGTAGTTGATATATGATACACCGACAGATGCTGGAACCGAACATACAATTGCGGCTTAGGTCGAAGGGGTATCGAGCTCATCAAGATCCCGGCCACTCGTTATCTCGGTGATACAAAGGACTGAATACGTGCGCGGTTAGGCTTCCCTCGCGAAAGGGGCGTGTGCACGAGCCTGATTCGAGGGTCCTGCACTCTGTTTTAAGTCCGTGGCTTGCTTCACCCCATTGTAAGTGTGTGAACGAGAGGTCCAGTCAGCTTTGGGCTAATTGTTCTTCTGGCCCCTGTCTTTATGATCGCCGATCATACGGTGAAGCTGGCGGTGACCGGCGACCGGCGAACGAACATTGAAGGTTCCAGGAACAGTGCATTCGGGCGCAGGCGGGTGCCAGAGATGCCGTGCATTCCAGTGCCCAGAAAAGTCTTGTATCACGCATAATGTCCGTTGTGTTCACTTCTGCGGGCTAACATTGTAGAGCGAGTGCAGGCCTGGGGTGCAAAAATCCACCGATGCCCCATCGAAGACACGGAAACTCCGAGAGGTCGGGAATCCGAAACGGAGCGTTGTTGGCTTCCCGTTCTGAAGCAACACTAGATGGCATCCCGAAACCCATCTCACGTGGCTGTCGTGGTGCCCGACATACATGGTGAGCTTTGGGTGCCATAAACTCAACACTCCATGGCTATGCGTTACAAATAGCTGGTGCGCCCGTTCTGTATTTCCAGGGGCGGCACTTGGCCAGTATGAGATTAAATGCAGTTCGACCGTGACGTTTCCGTGCGCCGTTATCAGATGGTGAACACACTGAAATGGTAGCTGTCCCTCAGTGTCCGCACCTGCCCAAGCCGAACCCTCCCCGATGCTTCCATCACGGCGTCGATCAATGTTGTAGACGGCTGACGGTGAAGCGTTGGCACTTTACACACACCCGTAGTATAAGGATATCCTCCATCCTTCCGCTTCTATCATCAATCAACTGTAGGAGCGAGTGGCAACAACCCTCGGGCGTCCCTTGATATCAGCCAGCACAAACGTTCCGGCGTTGTGTTTCAAGTGCCTTCTTTTTGCGAAGCATCCCAAGCTGATGTAAATTCTACCCTGCCCGATTCAGTTGCCAACAGAACACATAAATCTCCAACGCATTCCGAAAGACCTGGGGATTGGAAAATGCACTGCGCGTGGTCTGAGTTATGATATCATTCGGTAAAATCACCGCCCTACACCTTTCCCATGAGGGGAAGATGTAGGAGCGCCGCAGATAAATACTCCAAGCCTCGGCTAGCTTCCTTTCCTAGGTTGCACCTCTCCTTCGATTTCTTTCTCTTGACCCCCTTTCCTTCTTTTCATCATGAGTTCTTCTCGTGGGTATTTCTTGCACATCGACCTAAGGAACATCTACTCACCCTAGCTAGACTCGGCCGGTCCGATCGTTGACGAAATCTCTCCTTATTATGGCTATGTTCCTTCCCTACCTGTAACGATAATTTTCACGGTCCTCTTTACCATTTCCACCAGTACGTGCGGCTCACTTAGAGTCCATTCTTACCAACTTACCTGCGTTTTGTAGTCGTTCACCTCGGACAGGCTATCCACTACAAGCTTCGGTACCTGCTATACACCGCATTCGCTGCTGGGATGTTTGAGATTGCTGGATGGGCAGCCCGCCTGTACTCCCATTACCATCCTGACAAGCTCGGGCCGTATCTTGTCCAGTCAGCTTTGCCCCACTTCTCGGAAACCAACGGCTCATAGATCCCTTGTAGAACCGTCACTACTATCAATGGCCCGACCCCATTGGTTGCTGCTTATTTCGTCATCCTGGCAGAGATCATCAGACGCCTTGGGTCATGCTACAGTCGCTTGAGGCCAAAGCTTTGTACGTTCCCTTCTAAACTACTCCAAGGATGAGAGGGTTGGAGTCTAAACTCAATCACAGATGCCATTGTGTTCGTCACCGCTGATCTTGTGGCCCTGACCGTCCAGGGTGTCGGTGGAGCCCTCGCGGCGACCGCAGCCGGAAATAATAAGGACCCCGAGAAGGGCGGAAGGATTATGTTGGGTGGTATTGTCTTCCAGATGCTCGCCATCACGATCTATATGGGATTGGCGGCTGAGTTTGTCTATCGGTTCTGGTATAACAAACCGTTCAAGGGCCGTCACGACGCTCCCCCAAATGGTCACCACACGTTGGACCATAACATGAAGCTGATGTTGGTGGGATCTACGCTCAGTTCTCTTATGATATATGTCAGGTGCGTCTTCTAAGCTTAATCTAATCCACATGCGGTAGCTCTGATCTTCCAATCTAGATCGGTGTACAGAACCATCGAACTTGTCGACGGCTGGGAGGGGAGGATCATCAAGAACGAACTGTACTTCAACGTCATGGATGGCGCCATGATCGTCGCCTCGATGTACTGCTTGAATATCTTCCACCCTGGGCAGCTTCTTGGACCTGGCGGTGCTCTTGCGGAGGGAACGGCGAGTCTCGACTCAGAAACGGATTCCATTGAGAAGGTGAAGGAAGCTGGTGAGTTGTGTAGTTGTGGTTATGTGCCAAAGTATATCCATTGAAGAGCGTCCAAAAGTTTAAAACCTTGCGCCACTAGACATAGTCTGAGTCAACTTGGATCTTCTCGAATGACCCCTTCACGCACTTGTATATTTAACCACATATTTAACTCCAGGCCTCGACTCGGTCTATGTCAGTCTCCCACTTGTGGGACGTTGTTATTTTGGAATCAATCGAACGCGACTTTGCACCACCTTCGCCTGATTGAGAATAGCCTTTGCCACTTGGGAATCTGGGGGTCCTACGATCACGTGCGCATAATTATCGGCGCGTCGCGACGCACCTCCGCTCCACTCACCACCTCATCTACATCGATGGCCTATAGGCAACCACCGGTGTCCATAACCGACGCTTACCGAATCCTGGGTGTCCAGAATGTCCGTACTTGACTGTGGCGCGGGATGTGATTCGATTCTGACTGTTCCGCATCCCTGTTCGTCGTTTAGGGGGAATCCTTGGAAGTAGTCAGGGCAGCATACAAACGGGTTGGTGGTTATCTGTGGGTTGTTGGCTGTTACACAGTTGCTCAATTATTGTATGCCCTCCCAGCTTGCGCTTACAACCCACCCCGATAAGAACCCCGATAACGAGGAAGCCACTCAGCAGTTCCAACAGATCAGCGAAGCGTACCACGTCTTGGCAACATATCTCGACAAATCAAGTCACAGGCACGAATACGCCGACCCATTCGACGAGTACGATGATGACGACGATGACGATTACGACGAAGAGGACGACGACGGAGGCTACTTCTATTACGACCTCGAGGGTCTCCGGTTCTACCTGTGAGTGGTTGTCGCCCCTATTTGAGGACCGCTTACTCATCCCCACGTAGGTTTATGTACGAACGGGTGTTTGGTGGAGGCCGCAGGAACTTCAACATGAGAAACCGTAACACCCTCCCTGTGGCTCATTACCAAAAGCTGACACACCGGCCCTAGCATTCTTCTACCCCCACGATTTCCGCGATAACCGTGACCACCGGAATTACGTCCCAAAGTACCGTCGTTCTCAGAGGTCCGGTGAGGAGACGCACTTCGAGCCAGACTATGGTCGGGACACCAGTAGTTTTCCGAAGGAAACACCGGAGCAGGCTGCAGCCCGCCGCGCAGAGGAAACTGCCCGTGCTAAAGAGCGTATGAGACAGCAGAGAGAGAACGGTATGTCCTTGGCAATCTCCGGTCGTGGGATTTGGTACCGACAGACGCATCAGAGATGAAAGATGCAGCGACTCGCAAAAAGGAAAAGGCGGAGCGGAAAAGAGAAAAGGCGAAGCAAGATCGCCAGTCGGCCGCGAAGGTACTCGCTTCTCAGCAAGAAAAGATGCAGGCTCTACGTTCAAAGGTGTTCACCGCCGCCAGAAACGGAGATGCCGAGGCGGTGAAGAGGGGGGTTTGGGAACAAGACGTCGACCCGTCTGGTGGGGAGATCAAATCTGGTTGTGACCATTTGGTCCGTCAGAAACCGAAAGATCCCCAGGAAACGTTGTTACACATCGCCGCTCGACTTGGCAACAGGGACCTTCTGGAATGGCTTGGGTCACACAGTGCGTTTCCCCTTTGGTTGCTTGTCTGTTACTATTGTTTATACATAACATTAGGCGGTGATATGGAAGAGCGGACTTTCGAGGATTATACTGCATTCCACATCGCAGTGAAACATGGTCATATTCCGGTCCTCAAATACTTCTTCGAAACATATCCTACGAAGGACGAGGATACGAAGGGGATCTATTCCCTACCTGGGCCATCCTCGCTCCTTAGCCTCGCGGTCGAATCTCACGTCCCTGAGGCAGTCTGGATGATTCTTGACAACCAACTTTTCCAAGAAAAGGAAATCGTTGATGTCTGGAAAAACCTCTCATCATCCGCAGGAACAGCCGCCTTCATCGATGGGATCGAACAACGGAGCATGAAGGGCACAGTGAAGAAGAAAGAGATTCTCGACGAGGTCATGAACCTTATCATGAATTTTGGTGGATTCACGCGTTCCCCGACACCGCCAATTGACAATTTAGCGAATTCTTCTGACTCGACCCATCCCCGCGAACCGCCGGCAGCTTCATCTTCTGATTTTCGACTCGGGCAGGACGTCCCATCACAGCATCAGCAAGCTCAACCTCGTGCTCGGAGCGAAAGACAACCCGAGCGGTTTAATCAGCGAAAACCGAAACGGGACGCTAGCGACCAGTCTGCTTCCGAACCTCGGCCTGAGGTGTCCCAAAACACGCGTGGTGTTCGAGGTCGCGGACGGGGTCGAGGCCGTGGCCGTGGCCGCGGAGGGCGTTGATTACAGATCGATAGGGTTTGATCACCACACCAGACTTGTACGTACATCGTAAACATGGTATCTGTAGCATTTTTTGCCTCGACCTTTGACGTTCTCGTTGCATTCTTTGCTGTCGTTCCCGTATGGGATATCTTTCAACACATCACTTTAGTTCCGCCCTTCTGTTTTCTTATCACCCAATGAGGGACTTTCTGCGAGGTTATGTCCGTGTATAAGCGAGCATCTAAAGTCTTCTGAGGGAGCTGTCAGGGCCCTGACTGGTAAACGTTAAACCTCGGTCAATGGCACCCTACGTGATCATCAGAATCTAATCTTGAACGTAAACACTTTTTCCATTTTTCGTTGCGTTGTAACGATGAAGAAAACGAGGGAAGGTCACCTGACCAGTCCAGCCCGATTTGGGCTCAGAGACAAACACAGCCAAGTTGGCGCCTATTTACCCTTACGCTTCCCCACCGTCAGCCTCATTCCGCTGCAGTTACAGCTACAATCCCTATCCAGCGAGGCGATATATTTCCTTCAAAGAGAGCGTAATTGGACAGCATGGGCCGACTTGCGGAAATGCAGAGGAAACTCTTGGAGGTGTGTAATCGTTTTCGGTTCTCGTTACATCTGTGCCCAAACACAGACCAAACAGCCAACAACGAAAGCCTCGTTGTTGCCTGGTGGGGTTGTCATGTCGTTTCAGCTTGTAGCTAATGTTGGTCATACATCCTTCGTAGCAAATGATGGGTCCAGAAGCGATGGGCACCGCAAACGCGAACCTTCATTGGTCAGATGAGAAGGTTTGCAGGAACTTCTTATGTGGGACGTGTCCTCATACACTCTTCACGAACACGGTCCGTTTTCATCGCGTCATGCGCCATTGCGACTGCTGACTTAGACTCGCTATTCATTTCACGAATGATTTTCTCGTGTCCCGTATATCATCGTTTGTTCCTGCACGTCTCGAATCGCACCTGGAACCTGCTTGCTTTAATTGCACTCGCCGTTAATGTCCCCGACGTGTTCCGTTGATTCGGACGGAACTTGGCTATGTTACAATGGGTGTTTTTTGTGGCGTTGGCTGCCCCATAGAAAATGGATCTTGGCGCCTGTCCGAAATCCCACACTGAGCGGCTCAAGACCGAGTATTTGGCGGCCAAGGCAGCCACCCCTAGCGACCCGACGTTTGGTCGGTTCCAAAAGGAGTACGAAGCCAACATCTTCCAGTTCGTGGACGAATGCGATAGGCGCATTCGCGCGGCGCACAGAAGGCTGGAGAAGACACCAGAGGAGAATGCCAAGACGACGAATCTGGTGAGTGCGTACAGCTAGTGCCGGTCACCAGACAGACGTGGGATTCGAATGTGAACAGCTGGGATGGTTTAGACCAAGCGCCCATAGGGTGCATGCCTCGTTCGCCGTTGCCCTTGGTTCTGGCCGCAGCATCCTCGTTATTTTCTTCCGTTTACGTTTTGGAAATTGTGATGCAAACCGAAGACTGACTCTGGTGCCATGTGTAATCCTGTAGATGCGCGAGATCGCGGAAATCGAATTGGCAATTCAGGGGGGAACAGAAAAGATCGAGGTCTATGGTCCGTCCCATTCCCTTTTGCTCTGCCTCTGACGTTTCAGCAAGCGGAAACGCCGTCAGCTGTTTGTCGGGTGATTACTGAATTGACACGGCTCCGCAGGCGAACAAGGAAAGGTTGACGAGTCCATGCGGGAGATGCAAGCCATCGAGGCCCTGAAGAATGAGAAATCCGACAAGGAGGTCAGTTCCGATGGTCGGCACCCGAGATACTAACGGACTGCGCGCTCACTGATCGCCTTCCGTCGCACAGCGAGAGCTGCAACAGTTGACAGACACGTCTGGCGCCTCTGGACACCAAAAATTACGTGTATGCGACATTTGCGGTGCATATCTCTCGGTGTTGGATTCGGATCGACGGCTGGCAGATCATTTCGGTGGTAAAGTAAGTCCGGATTTGTGCGGATTGCAACGTAATCTGCACGAGCAGAATAGCAGAGAACGTTTTCCTTGACGTGTTGAATTGATTATTTATTTTACAGATGCACCTGGGTTATCACGAACTCCGGAATATGTTGCAAAAGTTCAAGGAGGAGCGTGAAAAGGCGAAGAGCGCTCCTGCTCCCCAAACGATGTCATCTGGTCCTGATGGTCCTGGCGGCGGACCACCGGGACGATATGGGTCCGACCGAGACCATCGATCGTCGCGAGACGATTACCGAGAACGGGATAGAGGATATCACAGCTCGCGCTACGAGTGAGTAACATGACGTTCTTTGATCACGATAAGGATTTGTCACTCACACGCTTAATGCTATGATAGCGACCGGCGGAGAGAAAGATCCCGTTCCCCAAAGAGACGGTACTGAAACGTTTGGGGATGGCGTATGATATGGAAGAAGTGGGACCGACTATCATGCACATGTACAGGCACAGAGACGAAGCGGCTGGGGCTCATTAAGAACCGACAGTATGTACCCCCCATACGGGGGGGCTGGTACGGGCACATTGGATTTGTACGTCAGTTTGGACGCTATGAAGAACGAGTTGTGGTTATCGCCGCCTATGGGACTGGTGGCGTGCAAGAGGGCGGTTTTCATTGGCGGGCACGAAGGCTAAATTTGTAGGTTGCCAAGGTGTATGGTGTTGCGGGCCGGGGTCGCACCTACCGAAAGCTGTAGGACGCATCGTGGATCATGCACTTTGACAGCGGAAGCAAGTTAGGGTTTTCAGTAGGGGGGACGGGATGTATCAGCCGAGGTACCTGAGCCTATTATCTGGATAGAGGCTTAGGCCAGGCTGTCTCCCGGTCCGCTCTCTTTTCCCCGTCCTCCTCCACGCCTCGACACGCACCGCGCGTCAAGTCTCAATCAGCCTCAAGGATGATTCTGACAAATTTAATGTATTAAACTTTTTTATTTATTTTCGGAGAAATTAAAATTAAATATGTATGAGGAAGGGGTCTAGGCCTCTCGTTCCATGGACGTTATAGCCTGTCACACATGTGACGCCTGCTCCCCTTGCTGCATTTTCCCAAATAATTAAAGTCGGTAACTCGTCTGAATCGACCTCGCCTCGCCGCCGTCGTCGTTGTCGTCGTCGGTCTCCCTCTTCCCTATCCGACCTCCTTCTCACCTCCCCATCCATTTCCCAGCGGCCCGTAGACGCAGTTCTGTCCTGCGACCAACACCCCCGGCGCGTCGAACGGCGCCTCTCACGATTCGGCTTGTCCCTCTCTCCGCGATTTTTGCTTCCTTTCGCCTCCTGAGCTACCCCCATCCCGCTCTCGATTACGGTAAGCCAGTGCTTGCTTCCGCGGTCCAGCTGGTTCTGCTTCCTTGCTGACGATTTCCCTCTCTTTCTTCCACGCAGCCTTGCATAAAACCACAGATCTGAAGATCCGGTCAACCTGAGCATTCTAGCTCAAACAACCCCCCAGACTCTCCTGATATCCACATGGATACCCTGACAGATACACAGCTCATCGACTCCTCGTCCCAGATCGGTCCCTTCACCACTGGAATCGTGCACGATGGAACCGCGCCTCTCCTCCCTCAGATGCTAGCTGCAGACCTCGATACCCTGGCAGCCATCCAAGGTTCTCCTCGGACAATAGAAACGACCTCTCCAATGGACACCTCTGGCCGGGCTCCTCCGCAAGGTTTTATTTCTGAATTTCCGCCGCCAGCCGGTTTAACCTTTTCCGCTTCTGATCAAATCGATATGCTCGAAGCAGCTGCCTCTCTTTCAACGCATTCACCGTCTTCTACTAGCGCGGCCAGCACCACCTCTAATGCCTCGTCTTCTCCCGTCAACACTATGCCTCCTGGATTCGTTCCCGGTACATCGTCCTTAGCTTCGGCGCTTGACGACATGGTCGTCAATAGGACCCGGACGAACTCCTCTGCTTCTCCACCACGCATTCCTGGCTCAACGCTGATTGAATCGCTCCAGGGTCCAGACCCGATCATCAAATTCTCCCCGGAGATCCTCAGGCTTGTTCCCGGACTTGACACATCTCCGATCCCAACCGGACTTGCACCCACAAAAGTCCCCCCACTCCAAGCGGTGGACAATATGCTCCGAAGGTGGAATATGTGTCATTCAATATTTAAGCATTTGTTCCTGATCGGCAATTTTAGGGTTCAAGAATCAGTATTCTCCGCGCGAGAGGCGTGCTCTATGGGTCAACCAATGGAGGCGAACATACGCGTTGAGGAGCTTATAAGGACAGTTCAGGCTGTCGCAGACCTTATTGCGTCAACACATATCGTAGATGGTCCTGTTTCGCCTACGAACCCGAACAGGACTTCAACTGGATACTCACCCCCATCCCACCCTCCACCCGGTATGAGTGAATCAATGGACTACGATCATAATGTTCTAGACCAAATTGCCGATCCTTCTCGTAAACGGTGTGCTTCTTCCCTTGGGCCGGAACGTGTAATAAAGGCACCCAAGTTAGAACCTGATGACCCACCGCTACACTCCATCCAGCCATCAATTGGGGTAGCTCCACCTCATTCCTTACCGACAGCTTCATCCGTCCCAAACCCCTCCATCCCGGCTTTAAACCCTGCACCCGCTCCCGCAGTCCCTTCATTTGGCCTCTCTCATCCCCTCCCAGACCCGGTTCAGCCCCCTGCCCCCTCCCTCCCACCTTCTCAACCCGCCTCCCGCCCTCCTAGTGTCGGCAACAGCCGTTCTAACCTCATTTCAGGCCACATCCCCCCACCACTTGTGCTTAATCAGTCAGGCGGCAGCGGACTTCCTCCTCAGATTCCACCCCCTCCGTTCTCCTCTCCCCCCGTTCCAACTGTCGCGTGGGCCGATACTCGTGCACCTTTCCCAGGCCGACCTCACCACCAGCATTCACATTCCGGGGGTTCCATTCACCCAATCGTCTCCACCTCAGAACTCCCAGCCCTCGGCTACCTGCAGATCGGCAACGGTTTCACTTCGACCCTACCTCCCTCCCATCCACCCCCCATGATGTCGGTGTCTATGGTTCCGATGCCATCGCCCCCACATTCGGCTCATGTCGTTCGGCCGTCTCGTTCATCGTCCTTATCGAATGTGTATCTCCCTTCGACGTCCGAGGTTCATTCAAAGATGATTTCGGCCTGTTCGAGGCCACAGAGCCCAACTGCTTCTTCACCGGATTATGAGTGCGATGAATCGGATGGTGAGGATCACAGTCATTCACCCCCGTTGATGCACGGAAGGAGCAAGAGGGCTCGCCCCGACGATTCTGGGCCCTCATCAGGATCCAGACCGAAGAACGGGAGGAGGACGTCGACAACGGATGCTAACGAAATACCCGCAGAGTACAAGGCGGATGTGGACAGGATCTTCTTCGATTTCTTGGGTAACATCTGCTCGAACCGTGGGTGCCCTCTTTACAACGCTGCACACGTGTATACTAACAGATAAACTCCCTCTTCTTCACCCCTTTCTCCCGTTCAGTGGACGCCACGGATGCAAAAGGCGAGGCGATTCATCAGACCTTGATGGCCAAAAAGATGCAGCGACTTGATGAGTCGCCGGATTTTCGACCTTTCAAGTTTAGGATTCAAGCCTTCACCAATGCTTTCCTCGAGGAGGTGGGTCAACTAGTGGATCCTGATTGATCTATTACCGATCGGCTCTTTTCACAGCTCGCCAGGCAGAACTTGTCTGACGATAAGATACCAATGAAAAAAGTCCGGAACTACCTATGGAACCAACCCTACATCTCG
>Ga0307515_10010840_pt1 | contig 17387 bp, 11 predicted proteins | sample 17_EM_MG_FD_194513 | JGI IMG/M metagenome (GOLD analysis project Ga0307515, IMG submission 194513) | Populus trichocarpa ectomycorrhiza microbial communities from riparian zone in the Pacific Northwest, United States - 17_EM | ecosystem: Host-associated > Plants > Roots > Unclassified | place...
GCTCCACCCAAAATTTCAGAATTTTTTGATAACCCAATCAAGAGTTATGAATTTTTTTGTTTTACATAAAACTAGTCAATTTATGATGTTTCGCCTTGAGGTTTTAAAGAATATGACTTTGTATGGGAACACAAACCAGAGAGGTATAATCAAGTTGTGAATGCACTTAGCAGACACGAGGTAATTGCTACTATTTAGTTGGAGTCGGACATGCTAGATTGACTTTGCCAAGTTGTTGGGGAAAATGCAACGTATAAGAAGTTAGTTGATCTTGTATGAGAAGAGACAATACAAAGATATTGGTTGGAACACGACCTACTCTGCATAAAAGAGGGTCGGATCTTTATGCCAAAAAGGAAGCTGTGAAAATATTTGATGCTGAAGAATCATGACCCGCAGTGGGTTGGACATCTAGGTTGAGAGATGATGCTTACCCTTTTGTCCTAGACTTATTATTGACAAAAGATGGATGGCGATATAGAACTTTACATCAAGACTTATCTAGTGTGTCAGTAAGACAAAACCTTATGACAACAAGAGGCAAGCTTGTTACAGTCGTTGCTGATTTCAGACAAATCTTGGGTATCAATTTCAATGGACTTCATTGTTGGGTTTTTGAAGGAGGATGGCATAAACACAGTCATGGTTGTCATGAATAGATTCACCAAGTATGTAGTGTTTGTGGTTACCTCGACAGTTTGTACAATTAAGATTGTTATTAGGTTGTTATATTAAAATGTGGTAAAGTATTTTGAAGTGCCTTCTGATATTGTTAGTGATCATGACGTGTATTCATAAACAGAATATGGACAATTTAACATGATAAGGACAATACTGAAGTTTTCCATTGTCAATCATCCGCAAATCGATGGGCAGACAGAAAAGATAAATGCTTTACTTGAGGAATATTTGAGACACTTCATGATTGCAATGTAACGAAATTAGTTGAAATTATTGGATGGTGTGCAATTTTGCTACAATCTTTAAAAGTTCTCAGCAACATAAGTAAGCCCATTTGAGTTAGTTTTAGGGACACAACCCTAAAATCCTACCGAGATTGTTGTGCAAAAATCTAGTGGGAAAGTTTAGCTGCATATAGGTTTGCAATGGAAAAACAAAAATTGTTTAAGCAAGTTTAAAATAGCTTGCATAAGGAAAAAAAAGATGTTGAAGCATGTTAACCAGAAATGAAGGCTACTGGAATTCAGTGAGGGAGATAAATTTTTGCTCAAATTAACTCTATAAATCTAGAAAAACATTATAGGGAAGTCAAAGCATCGAGGGGTGGTATTGAGATATGATGGACTTTTCAAAATCATGGAAAAAGTGAGGGTTGTTTCCTATAGATTGAAACTGCCATAACGACTAAAGCTTCATCCAACTTTTCATGCAAGTTATTTGAGACCTTTCCATAAAGACCAAGAGGATTTAGAAGAAAGTAAGTTGCAAAGAGCTCCTCCAATGATTCACAAACAATTTGACAATGGTATTGTCAAGATCATGGATCATCATTGACTCAGCTAGCATAGGAAGAATTGACAAACTGAATTTATAGTAAAATGGGAGAAAAACTTGGAGGTTTCGTGGGAAAATAACACCAATTTATGGCAGTTCAAAGACAAAGGGCATGAATAACTCTACCTTTATTTCGATGAGGATGTCAGACTCTTCTGGTGGGGATGATTCGTTAGAGGTCTAGGCACGAGGATGTACCAATGAATGCACATTGCTTAGAATTCAGCAGCAATAAACAATGATAGCCTTGCATAGGCAATAATAAATTCGACAGGCAACGTGCAATGATTTGTGTAAGTTATTGGGTTCTTGACTTGGAATGAACATGAGGCTTGGATCATGAACCTTTTAAGCTGATAATAAACATAACAAAAACTGGAAGTAGGGGCTGGCATTTAGACATATGGATTGTGGGTTAGTTATAACAGTTATAAACATCCAGATCTTGATGGATAGGTGGCTGAACATGGGGTAGAGATGGGATTGCTCTATAATCCACTAAAGTCATGGGAACATGGGAGAGAAATTGCCCAACACTTGCTGGAAAATAGGCTGCTAAGTTAATAGAGAACATGGGAGAGAAATTGCCCTACTATATCTTGAAAAATAGGGATAATAGTTGTGTCTTGTAATTCACATATCTTTGTCTATAAATAGGTTGGAAAGCTTTGGTTGTGTAGCATGCAATATTTGTGTATAACACACACTTGTATTGTGTAAATCTTTTGTTTACGAGATTAATAAAGGTTGAGAGATTTTTCTATATTTATTGTGTGCTTTTCATACATGTGTTGGTTATTTGCTTATAATAAGCTAATTGTGTGAACCTCTATGGGTGAGCAAAACACATAGTTGTAGGTAAACATGAGTGAAATGATGAGCCAAAGCTTAGTTTAGTTGGGACTAAACTACTGTATAGGGCTGAATTTTAGGGTGAAAATTTTAACCCTGTGACAAGTGGTATCAGAGCGCAGTTGGTTCTGAGATCGTGCAACCTGAAGTCTTGAAAGTTATTTAGGAATAGTTGTTGCATCTTGAGACTTTGATATAATAAGAGGAAAAGGGTGAAAAACACTATATCATTGATCGATTAAGGGAAGCTATGAAAAGCACCAAAAGGGTTAAAAGCTTATACATTTCTCTTGCGGCAGAATTGAGTCAATGATTGAAAGCCAATGAAGAAACTATTGTCATTATGAAACGAGTAGTAACAAACACTCCTAGTAAGGGAAATACATCTAAGCCTAAAGTGACAAAACTAAAGTCTTTTGGTGGGGCAAGAAGTTTAAAGGAACCTGAAAATCTCTTGTGGGACATAGAGCAATACATTATTATTGCGAAGATCGGCGAGGTTGAATAAATGGATCCCACTAGGATGTATCTAATGGGTGATGCTAAAATTTGGTGAAGGACAAGAACCAAAAAGGATTTAAGTGTTGGACGTCCAAGATTGAGATGTGGGATCATCTAAAGCAAAAGCTAAAAAAGCAATTTCTTCCGAACAACACGTCTTGAATTGTGTGGAAGAAATTGAAAAAGGCTGAAATATTACAGGTCAATTCATGTGTATGTTAAATCTTTCAGTTCTTTGATTCTTGACATCAAGAATATGTTCGGGGAGGACTTGTTATTCAACTTTATGTCTAGAATCCAACTTTAGGCACAAACAAAACTAAGACAGCAAAAGGTAAAAGATTTGTCCTCTATTATCGCTGCTATAGACAACTTGGTTGATTTTAAATCAACTACTAGAGAGTGTTATGTGTCAACCTCCTTTAATTCTAAGGTAAATGACAAGGAAGAAAAGAAGAAGTCTGGTAGGGGTACATCGAAAGTTGTCATGGATAAGGACAAGACTAAGTTAATGGGTGCACAAGGTAAAAGTACCAAACCAAAATTTAACTGCTTCATTTGTGATGGTCCTCACTTTGCTAGAGAATGTCCAAAAAGGGATAAACTAAATGTTATTCAGGTTGGAGATAATGATAAGTATGAAGGGGTAGTTACTATATACATGTTTTAACTTTTAAGTAGCTTAATCATTGGATGCGGCTGCTGAAATTAGTCTTGTTGATCAAGACTTGACGAGGATTGATGCATTGTGAAAAAAAAGAGTCAATGGTAAGAGGTCTGATCTATATATAAATCAATGTAAATGAGCAGCTAATTAATGTCATACTAGATTCGGGTGCGGCCCACATATTCTTAGCTAATCGATTGGTGAAAAATCTTGGCTTGAGATTGAGTTGTAGCCACACCTTCATAACGACAGTAAATTTTAAGACATATAAGATTGCAAGTATGTCCTTTGATGTGTCGATTATGTTGGATCAACGAAGAGGTAAGCAAGATATGTTGGTTGTGAATTTAGATGATTATGGTATCATTCTTGGTCTTGATTTATTAAGAAAATCCAAGATCGCTTTAATGTTATAGCTTTAATGTTATATCTAAATGGAGTTATGATTACAAGTGAGGGCTACCCATGTTTTGTCCTATGTTGCAATGTCACAACAACAAATGCCACTAAAAGAGTAAAAAGCTTGATCTTGACCATTGCTATTGAGAAGGCATTATAAAAACATGAAAAGTGTTTCTTATGATAGTAGAAGATGAGAAAAAAGACTATTATGATGAGGTACCAAAAGAAATTACTAACGTGCTGTAGTAATTTAAGAATGTGATGTTATCTCATCTGTAAATGAAACTCCCACCAAGGAGAGATGTAGAACATTGCATTGCGTTGGTGTTAGGAGCGAAACCATCATTTCACCCCTTTACTGAATGTCACCTATAGAGTTGGTTGAATTAAGGAAGCAGTTAGGATAGTTGATTGACACTGTATATATACATCTTTTCAAAGCTCATTATAGTACTCTTATTTTGTTTCAAAAAAAGACAGATGGACTACCAGACACTAAAAAGATATAAATAAATAAAAATAAATATCCAATTCCTTTGATTCAAGACATGATGGACAAATTATATAGGGCTTCCATCTTTATAAAGCTAGACTTGCGATCCAAGTATTGGAAAGTTAGAATTGCTGAAGGGGATGGGCACAAAATGACATGTGTAACGAGGTATGATGCATATGAATTCTTGGTTATGTCATTTGACTTAACAAATGCTCTAACAACACTTAATAAATAGTTTAACAAAATCATATGAAAAGCATACTTGCTTCATTTGGCTTAACAAAATTGTGTGGCCAACCTAATCAATGGAAGATTTGGTGTATGACTGTTCTATTTTAGTGGAGATGACTGCTCTATTTTAATGGAGGTAAAATCTAAGGATTTTATGTATCTTGATGATGGATTATTCAAGGTGATGGAAACAAGATTTAGTGGTTAAGTCAAGAGACTTGGTCATATGGCTAGACTATTCAGGAAGGATGTTGTTTGGCCAGACCACCTAGGATAAAGGCAAAATTGATGTCTTCGGAGGGAACCTTGGCGATGGACAATACGAGGTAAAAAAGATAGAATTGAGGAATGGATCACGTGAGAATTGGTCAAAAAGGAAGATCCTTGTGGTGGAAGATGTTGCTTGGTTAATTGCTTTGGGTAGGGCATAATATAGGATTGTTCTGTGCACTTTGATGTTGAGACAGATTGGGGTGACAGAAGCAGAACATGTATGGTCTGCATCTTGGCAAACGAATGGGCTAAGATGAAGGAAACAATGTTTTAGGGATTCAAAGTATCTTGATGATGGATTGTGTAAGATGAAGAATTCAGTAACCGAGTCGCGAAGGTTTTGGTTGAAGAACCGAACTACACCATACGGGTGTTTGGTTTAATATGCTATATTGGCAAGGAGGTAGAACATATGTATAAGCATCTTGACTAACAGATATGCTGGGATGGGAATTCATTCACCTTGATGATGAGGACTATTTAGGGTGAAAAATTCAGTAACCAAGTTAAGGATTTGGTTGAGGAATCAAACAAATTGATGAGGATGGTTTGATGCGCTGTCTTGGTGGAGGAAGGCAAAGACGTTGAGGATTTTGAGAGTTCTGCACTTTGATAATGAGACTGTTCAGCGTGGAGATTTTTTTGAGTGAGGAAGGGGCTTGGTTAAGGAGCCGAACAAATCAACGAGGATTGTTTAGCATATTGTCTTGGTAGGAGGCAATAGAGAATTATGGTTATTCTATGAATTGTGAAAACGAATGGTTCATGGTGATGGAAGCAAAATGGCATGCCTTTATTAGGCTATCATATCAGGAATTTCTGGTGGCTGAAACTTGTGACAAAGGTTGGACAACAGAGCTATTATGTCAATAAAATTTTATGATTGATTAGGAAGTATCTTGGGTACAACAATAGCATATGAAAACCAGGTCATACAAATTCAATACTAGGATGTTATGTGTGTATGCTTGGACAGGGCTGAGACTTGCCAAAGAACTTTGGCACAAGATATATTGATCACCAAAATATGGTTGCTCATTTCTATACTTGCAGGTTACATATGAGGTAGCTGAGAGAGTTGGGTGAATTTATGAGGTTTATTTGATTCTTCAAGGTGGGTTTTATATGGTGTCGTTCATGGGGAAAATGGGATATCTAAGACATTGTTGGAAGCATCTAAATTTCATGAAGATAGCTTGTGGGTGAATGAACTTGGAATGTAAGGTTGCCAAGGAGATGAGTATTGTTATGTGTGACTTGGGGGAGTCGCATATAATTTTGGCAGACATATAGGTAGGTGATAGTATGGTGTTGTAGTTGAGGTTTGTTAAAGATGGAGATCAATGAACTAGTCTTCGATACTTTGAGATGGTCTTAAAGTTTGATTTGACAAAGTTGAGAGACAAACAGGGCCTTAGAGAAGAATATAGTCACGACTTGGTTCATAAACTAGTTGATGATGAGACTATCAAGGTTTCCTAGGCATTATAGATTTGATGGAAAAAATTCTAGTTGGATATGGGCTAGACTGAGAGGTTATGTGAGGGTGACACAAAACTGTGATAATGGGCAAACTTGTTGTAGGGGTACTTCTGGTAAGGAAGGTATGTAATGGGGTTAAATTCGACAAGGGTACAGTTATAAAAATAGTGTTGGAATGACATAGTGGTACAATATTGAAATCAATAGCATTGATGAAATCGGCAAAGTCAACATAATAGGCAACAGGGGTTGACGACAAGTCTGGAGATAGATAGTCCAAGACTTGATGAAAAACACTACTGACATGGATGGAAACATGCATAAACAGTGGCATTATGCATGGGCAGTGGTAGATTCAGCAGTAATGTACGTCTAACAATTCAATAGGACATAGGTTGATGTTCGACATGAACTCAAACTTGGATGACGAACAATCCAAAACATGCTTAGGCATAATAGAATTGGCATCAAGGATATTGGTAGTTCAACAATTAGTTTGTGAAGCAAGTTAAGGGAGTTACGGCAATTTGGGATAGTTTATGATAGTTTTTAGTAGTTTCTTGTATGGGAAAGAAATGGCCAGAATTAAGGGACATATGTTATGAAATGTACGCGAACTTAAGGACAAGTTCCTATTGTAACTTCCACTATACTTTGTAATATGTAGGTTGTAAATATTATTGTGTAGCATGCAATGCAAGTTCCATTGTGTATAGCACACATGTTAACGAACTTGTGTATATCCTTTTGAGTTAATGAAAAGTTGAGATTTGTTCTTATAATAACTTATGTGTTTGTACATGTTGCATCCTTTCTACTTGTGTGTTCCATATGTCTTGTAACAAGGGAGAGTGCAAGAAAACCTCTTGGTGATGGGAAACATTTAGTTGTTAGGCAAACACGAAAGGATCAACAGAGGGAAGGCTAACTCTAGCATGGGGTTGGAAAATTTTGACGAGAAAAATCTGACCTCATATGGTATCGAAGTGTGATTGGTTTTAAGATCATGCACCCTAAAGTCATGGTAACTATTCGAGAATAGTTGGTGTTGAGATTTTGATAGGGCAAGAGAAAGAGGGTGAAGAATGCTGAATCATTGATTCATTAAGGGAAACTACGAAAAATGTTGAAAGGGCTAAAAGTTTGTATATTTTTCTTGTGGCATAATCAGGTGAACGGTTGAAAGCTGTCGAAGAAACTATTGCCATTATGAAACGGGTAATAACAAACACTTTTAGTGGGGAAAATACATCTAAGCCTAAAGTTCCTGAATTGAAGTCTTTCAATGGGGCAAGAAGTTCTGAGGAACTTGAAAACTTCTTGTGGGACATGAAGCAATAATTTAGTGTTGCGAAAATTGGTGTGGCCAAACAAGTGAATCTCACTGTGATGTATCTTAAATTTAATTTTTCTTACCTTTTAGTCCTTAAATGTTGAGAAAGAGGAGAGAAAATCATTGAATAAATGAGTGGATAAGAAAAAGTTTTCATTAACCACTTTCAATTGAGTTTTAAATTGATTAGACGGTGTTTTGTGTTAGAATTGGGGTTATTTGGGCTCTTATGATGTTTTTCGAAAGTTTTTAGGTGAAAAATAATTGAAATTTGAGTTTTTAGTCTAAAATACTCTTACCATGATTTTCAATGACCTCCGGTGGCTAGAATTTGTACCAACAAACTACATGTCGTTTACCCAAAAGACTACAAAGTTAAAAAAAAAAAAAAAAAAAAAAAGTTCAGTCATGTTTAAGTTTTATAACAAGGCAGGCGCATTAGCCTGGACTTTCAAGAAGTACAGTGCTTGGCCTTTTTTAAAAGTCCAGACATATTTAGGCCTTTCATTGCGCGCCTAGACACACCTAGGCTTTATTTTTTAGGCCATGCATGTTTTTTCCTTTTTATTGTATATTTTTTATATTGCTTCTCAAATTAAGAATATATGAACCTTTTATTTATTTATACATTTTTGTAAAAATTATAAAGGTTTTTTTTTTGTTTTTTTTTTAAGTTTTCTTTTCAAACGATGATGAGTTTTTATTTTAAAAGTATTCTTTTAATAATAAAAACATGTTTTTATCTAAACAAAAATGAAAAAAAATGATAAGAAAATAAAGTTTTGATTAAATAAATGCATTGTTTTCACTTTGATTTAAATCATTGATGTTTTTATAAATATTTACTTTAATTTCTTTGTCATAAAACTATACTTCCCATAAAAAAAAGATATGCTTTTGTTAAAAAAAATAAAGGAACACATGAATAAGAATGAGGAATTTCAACTCAAGAAAAAAAAAATTTCCTTTAGAATTCAAAATTTAAATTGGTTGATTTCTTATAAATATTTATTTTAATCACTATAAATAAAATAAAAATAAATTTTAAAAATAACCTCATGTCATCATGTAGACATGCTGATTATAGGGTATTTTAGGGTTAAAATATATTTATTGAGGTTTATATGGTGTTTAAGAGGTGTTTTAAATGAAAATGAGTTGTGAAAACCAAAAACTCTTACTCTGATTTTTCAATCATTAGAGATGACTAAAAAATATACATAAAGATAACTCATTGTTTGTCCAGGTATATGACGTGTTGTTCATTGTATTAAATAGAATTGAACGGAAGGCATTTCGTTCTTTTTTTTAAAAAAAAAAGGTGGGCATCAACTTTTTCTCATTAAGCCCAGCACATGAGCTTGGCCTCTTCTTTGTTTTTTATTTTTTAAAATTTAATTTTTAATTAATAAACTCTTTGTTATTTTTAAAATTATTTAGTTTATTTTTTAAAATAGTAATTGATCTTTTAGATTGTTTATGGAATTTCATAATACTTTAAAGAGATTATTGTGATTTATCTTTAATTTTTTTCTTAAATCTTAGATAAATAAATTTTATTTATATAAAGCATTTATAAGAACAAAAATCACATGTAATTAACAACTAGAATTAACCTTAAGGATAAATAAAATAAAATGCATAAACTAAAAAGAAAAACTGAGATAAAATATTTGCATGTCCATTTATTTTTTGCTTTTTACAAGGAATATGAACTTTTCACATCAATCTTTATTTAACATCAATAAATCTTTTTTTATTATTCAATTAATTTTATTAAAGGCAAAAATAATCTTTCCATTACTTGATTAAAAAAATTATTATATTAGCAAAAGCATCCATAAAAACGCTTTTTGCTAAATAATCGTGTTGCACTAGTTAGTACTGTGTGTGTGTGTGTGTGTTAGCTATTTAACTCACACTTCGCCGTGGGTTGTAAATTTTGTTTTTCAAAAAAATACTGAGTATGCAGGCTATTTTGATATATTTTTTACATTAAAAAAGATTCAAAGTGTAAATTGAAAAATCTATGCAAGCATCTAATTAAATAAATTGATAATCATCTATGTAAATAAATAAGTCACTAACAACAATCAAAAGAGAATTGAAAAATTGAGAGACGAATGTAGATTAATATATTCAATCATACAAAATAAGATATTTATCCGCTTGTCTTTACTGAACTTATTTATTTAAATCAATAAAAGATAAACTCACGTCCCAAAAAACTTGTGACCTAAAAGATAAAAACAAATAAAACTGATTGAATAAACCCACACCTTAAAAAAAACTTAGGACACAAAGCCAAACATATCAAAAATATTATTTAAAAATAAATATTTTATATTTTGAAAAATAAAGTTCATTTGTATATGAGAGAAAATTATAGATAGATTAAAATAATATCTTGAAAAATCAAACACAAACAAAATAATTGTTTTTGTAAAAAAACTTCTATTAATAAAAGGCATGCAAAACTTATGATCTAGGTCATAAGACCAGGATAAACTCATAGAAAAGAATTTGAAGATAATCACAAAACCAATATTAAAAAAAAAACTAATACAAACGATAAGAACGTACGAAGTCGAATCCCTAACAAATCAAATGTCGAAAGATGAAACTATGAAGAAAAACCAATCATGTAAAATAAACTAAAAACATGAGGGGTGAAAATAAAAATAATAATTAGAGGGCAAACAAAAATGTTAAATTGAATTGAAAAATATCTTTAATGAAAGGGAAAAAAAAATCAAAATAATAAGGGTTAAATTGAAAAAAAAATAAAACAATAAAAACTTTGATTAAATGATGAAATTGAAAGTAAAAACAACTTTAATAGAAGTGCCAAGAAAAAAATAAAAATCAAAAGAATAAGGACCGAAATGAAAAAAAAATATATGAGAAATTGTAATTCAAGGACTAAATTGAAAAAAAAAACTATAAAAAGAACAAGAATGAAATAAGAAGTAAAAAAAAATAAGAACTGAAATCGAAAAACCAAAACCAAAACCAAAGAGAACAATCATACACTTTATCTGGCAGGAGAGAGAAAAGAAACGAAAAAAAAGAAACGATCATCAGCAACAATCCGACTACCATACACCATCATGCGTCACACCTTGTGCAAGAGGACACGGTGGCACATCAAAAAGACAACATAAAGGTTAGGTTTGGCCACCTAGTGGCCTTAAACGCATCATCTAATGGCACAGACATCATCCCTTCGCTGGCGGGTGCCTAGCACGCAACATCAGCATTTAAGAAATTTAAAAGTCAACGTGAAAATACCAAAACACCCCATCAACCTTAGTAATTACCAAAAAAACCTATGTGAAAGTACAAATATACGCTCGAACCTTTTTTTTTTTTTTTGTCTTTTCTAAGGTCAAGTTTGTATTTTATTGTACATTAAAAATGAAAAAATAAAAAAATAAAAAAAACCCTTGCCCAACAGCCTAACATTTTTTTGATCACGGGGTCAAAAAATATTTTTGCTGCTTAAAAGTGTTTGAAATGTCAACAAAATAATTGGTCAACAACTTTAAATTTTATTGATTTTAATGGTAAAAGCATAATTTTTATTATGCAAAAAAATAAAAAAGAATTAGATAGCCCCTAACAATCTTTTAATGAAGAATGAGCCAGTGAAAAAGACCAAAGAACCCCCACAATCAAGACCACTTTTTTTTCCACTCAAGAGAAACATAGTAATTGCAATATAATAATGCACAATAATATGTGTCTATTGCTATAATAAAACTTCCATGTTGTATGTATTTTGTTAAATATATCTATTTATTGCATAATTCAGGTCGATCCAAGTCGAGCCCTTACAATTCACCCTACCAGACATGGTTTCATTGTTAGGGATATATTTCAGGTGTAATATGATTTCTTTCAAACTATTAGAAACTATTAGAGCCCATTTGTTTTTGTATTTTTAAAAAAATTGAATTTTTTTTTATTTTTCTCTTTACTTCAAATTTATTATTTTTAGTGTTTTTAAATCATTTTGATGTACTAATAACAAAATAAATTTTAAAAAATAAAAAAATATTATTTTAATATATTTTTAAATAAAAAATACTTTAAAAATAATCACTATTATAATACTAAATAATTTTAATTATATTCACAACTGAAATAAAAGTAATCGGGAAACAGTTTTTGACTAGTAAAAAGGTAAGAAGGGAAGTCACGAGTAGAATTTGGCAGCAAAAATCGCAACATTGGACTTCGGTTTCACACATGTCTGGCAACACAAACCCAAAAGTGAGTGGGTGGCGCGGGGTGGGTCGATTCGAATTCTCGAAAGCACCTTCTTCAAGGAGCAGCAGGCTCATACAAAAAGTGAACAGAAAACCCCACCTCACAACAGCAACAACAATGGATGAGGAGGGTATCGAGAAGCCAAGTAAGAGGAAAAGAAATGCAGCCATAGCCAAACCAAAGGAGCAGCGTCAACATTCATCTAAAAAACAAGTAGTAGCTGACATTGAAGACCTGTTCTCTGACAAAGAAACCCAGAAAATCAGAGCCTCATTGCTTGAGTGGTACGACCACAACCAAAGAGACCTTCCTTGGAGAAGAATAACACAAACAAAAGAAACCCCATTTAAAGAAGAAGAAGAAGAAGAAGAAGAAGAAGAAGAAAGGAGGGCGTATGGGGTGTGGGTATCTGAAGTTATGTTGCAGCAGACCAGAGTTCAGACTGTGATTGATTACTATAATCGATGGATGTTAAAATGGCCCACTCTACACCATCTGGCCCAGGCTTCTCTTGAGGTTTTTACACTTTTTAACTATAAATAAATTCAATGCCTTTTTATTTGTCTAAAATCACTAATTGATTTTTTTTTCTTGTTTATGTAGGAAGTGAATGAGATGTGGGCTGGTTTAGGGTATTATAGGAGAGCACGGTTTCTGTTGGAGGTAAACCTCTGGTTAATTGGTTTTGTATTTTTTGAGTTTTTGCTTGTATTTCTCTTCTTCTGTTGCTTTACCATTACGTAATTTCAGTTGATATTAGATTTGTGGGAACTTTGATTTTTTAGCTTAATTTCTATTTGTAAGCGCATGTCTTAGAGTTTCTATGTTCCATTCATTTAGATGGTTAAAAAGCTTTCTTCAATGCTTAATGTAATTGGCTAATTATGGAAAATCTTTGTTCCCCAGACACCCTCAGGTTCTAAAAACTTGTGTGAAGTTTTATTTGCTCCATGTTGTGGGCCTTTGTAAGGAAACTGAATTATTTGAGGAGAGAGTTCTTCTGAATCCTGATACACTCTTAATTGTTTAGGGTAGGAATTTTAGAGTTTATCCGTGGAGGTCCTGTAGAAATAGAGTGGTGCCTTTTCATTCTGAGCTGCAGTGGGAAGTTAGATATCATGGTCATGTTTGTGATCATGTTTACTGGTGATCATTACCTGTTGAGTTTCTCTGGTATAGTTGATGTCATTGCTCCAATGGTCCATGAAGCTGTATTCAGGATAATGGGATGACACCTGGGATTTGATATACCCTGGATTAAACTTTATAGCTATTAATTTCCATTATGATTTTTATTTGCCTTATTTTTTGTTGGCATGTCTATTGGCTATTTAGATTGCCTTCTTTTGCAATTTAGGAGCTTTTATGACTACATTGGTGATTTGTCCTAGTTCCCTATGCGAGTTTTGAATAAGAAATGAAACCTCAATCTGATTTTTTTCAATTGGTGGGATATTGAAATGGAAATGAAAAAAAAAAAAGAAGAGTTGAGATAGAAAAGGACATGTGTTTTCTCTTAAATAGAATGTGGATGGCTAACTTAAATAGAAGAAAAACGATTTTATGCTTTACACTTAGAAATCATTTATATAGCCTCTGTAGCAATAGTGAACAATTTTTAGCTTCATTTTGTTATGGCTTTAGGGAGCCAAGATGATTGTAGCTGGCGGAGATGGATTTCCTAAAATTGTTTCTTCCCTACGGAAGGTTCCCGGAATAGGAGACTATACAGCTGGTGCAATTGCCTCAATAGCATTCAAAGAAGTGAGTATATTCTACGTTTTTTCCTTTTGAATTATACGAGGGGAAGTTTTCAAGATATGTTATGTCAGGTGGTGCCAGTGGTTGATGGGAATGTAATAAGGGTACTTGCTAGGTTGAAGGCAATTTCAGCTAATCCAAAAGACAAGGTGACAGTCAAGAAATTTTGGTGAGATTTTATGCTTTCTACAATTTATTTCTTCAATTCAGGGTTTTAGCCCATTCTAGTTTGATGGACAATAGTTTTACAACGGGACAAATTATCATCTCCAATGCAACCTGATTAATGTGGTAAAAAATTGGTGTCCTGTAGATCATGCAACTGCATGTATTGTGCCCCTGGTTCCTCTCTCTAACAATTCAGTATACCTTCAAGAGAGATTTTTTTTAGCTCTCCTCTTTCAATCTGGCAAACTGCTGTCGCTTACACTTGTATTCATAGTACATAACTGTCAATCTGCACCTGGCATCTACTTAAATTATTTCTGCATTTGTTAAGGTGGTTCATTTAAAATCCTTGTGGTCAGGAAGCTAGCAGCTCAACTAGTTGATCCTCATCGTCCTGGGGATTTCAATCAGTCTCTGATGGAACTTGGTGCAACCTTATGCACTCCAGTGAACCCAAGCTGTTCTTCATGTCCTGTTTCAGGCCAATGCCGTGCACTTACAATCTCCAAGCTGGATAAGTTAGTTCTGATTACAGATTATCCTGCTAAGAGCATAAAGTTAAAGCAAAGACATGAATTTTCTGCTGTTTGTGCTGTGGAGATAACTGGAAGGCAAGATCTAATTGAGGGAGACCAATCCAGTAGTGTATTTCTTCTCGTAAAGAGGCCAGATGAAGGTTTGCTTGCTGGACTGTGGGAGTTCCCATCTGTCATGCTGGGAAAAGAAGCCGACATGACCAGAAGGAGAAAGGAAATGAATCGCTTTCTGAAAAAATCATTTAGACTTGACCCACAGAAGACCTGTAGCGTACTTCTGAGGGAAGATATTGGAGAATTTATTCACATTTTCACTCACATTCGTCTTAAGGTTTATGTAGAACTGTTGATAGTACATCTTAAAGGTTTGAGAACCCTCCTACTTCCCTTCCCTCTTTTCCTTTGCAAATGTTGTTTGCATTACAATTACTATTTCATCAAGTCTTCAAATTTCAAAATATTTCTGGTGTCATTGTTGGATAATGAATGGTTGAGATTGATGATGGAATCAATATATTTTAATCATATGGTGATACTTGATACTTAAATCTATAATATCCGGATGACATAAAATAGCCATTTTGGCAAAGATTTTTGGCTGTCTCATTCATTTAGGGTTTATACATGTCTTGAGACTATAGATAGTCCGGAACTAATTTATAAGATACTCAAAACACATTGCTACTCACTCTTGCCTGTCCATTATCTGCATCCTTCACTTGGTTTCTGTTTGCTTGCAGGTGACATGAGTGACTTGTTTAGTAAGCAAAGCAGAGAAAATATGACCTGGAAATGTGTGGATCGTGAGGCCCTTTCAAGCTTGGGATTAACATCTGGAGTGAGAAAGGTAATGATCGGACTGGGAAAGAAAAAAGTTATTTTTTCATTCCCTATCTTTTATATTATTCAGATGGGTAATTTGGTGATTGGATTGGTCCATGAAATCCTCATGCACTGCATTCATGATTAGGATGCTATGCTCCACATTGCTGTAACTAGATTTTGTTAACCAATGAACAGATATTTGTGAGGCCGATGCACTGGTTGGTATTCATGGAAAAACACCATCCATTGGTCTTGCTTAGCTGGTAGCTAAAGATAGGCAGCAAAATCCACACAATTTACGTAGTTTTATGGATAATTTTCCTCTCATATAAGCTCCTGTTAGATTGGAATAACAGTTGCATATTTCAAACCTGATTGAAAAGGTGAAAATATCCACATCAAGCACACTCTCAAGTTGATTCATAACAAGGTTTATTCTTGAAATAGTAACAAGCCAAGCATTGTACAATACATTTCTTATTCTTTACTTGTTGTTTTCAGTATGAGGCGTTCGACCATTGTTTTCTAAGTTGAAGCCATTTTGCTTTTAAAATTGTTTTCCCTGAAAATGTCTTCTTTGATGCAGGCCTGCACTATGGTTCAAAAGTTTAAGCAGAAAAGTTTGTCCACTGTTTCTGCTGCAGCAAGAAAAAGAACCAACTCAAAGAAACCTGGATCATCCTGAACTGGAACATGCTGCAGTGGATTGGTTGGTAAAGATCATTGGTATTGTACTAAATCAGTGGAAAAGGTTTTCTTCATGCCTGTGAATAGACTCCATGATTTGTTTTTTATTGGCTTCCAGATATATCTAGCCACGTATTAGTATTGATGGAGTAAGATGCATGCTTAGAAATATTTTGACATTAGATTATGATGCTCCAAATGTTTGCTTCAGCATAAGCAACATCTTCTGCCAATTTTTTTGTATACAAAGCAGCGCAATGCTTCCAGGCTTTTAAGTTGTAATGCGGATTTTATTTATTAACAATGAAATTTATTGAAATGAGTTAACCTCTTCCTTTTTTTGACAATCGAAACAACAGATCAAATGCATGGAGGCACCACCATGCATGTGATCAACCTCTTGTAAGAATTTGCATGAACTGTTAGCAAATTGAACAATTTCGTGCTGTGGACTGTCAGAAAATTTTGTTTTTCTGATATGAAAAATTTAGTGAACTATAAAGCTCTTTTTCCCCACAAGTAGAGGAAATTAAGTTAATGAGGACTTCTTGTTCTTCTTTTGTATATAAATAGTGCAGAAGGTGTACATTCTCTATATATGAATTCTATCCAGATCCATTTTGGCCTATGATTTAGAGGTTGCTAGCCCTTGGCGCAAGGGGCGTTTCAGACAGGATGATGGAAATCATCCTGCAGTTTTTCTGCAAAGGAAAGGCTGCATTGCCAACCGTGGGAGGCTACAGACTAGTGTCCGAGGGCCCAGAGCAGGGATTGTGTCATGATGGTCTTTGTAGCGTAAGAGTTCTTTTTATATATATTATTTGAATGCTCGTGCTATGCGGCAAGTTTTCTTTTTATTTTTATAAAAAATACTGTAAAAATTATAATATAAAAAACAATATATTTTTAATATTAATAATAATTTTTTTCAAATTTATTAATTATTTTATTAATAATATTAATTATAATAAAAATAATAATATTTATAACACAAATAATACTATTTTTAAAATGAATATTTAGAATTATAATAAAAATAATAATATTTATCACATAAATAATTATATTAAGAATTCCAATGATGATTATAACACAAATAATAAAATATTTTTATATCATTACTTTTAGTTATAATAAAAATAATAATATTTATAACACAAATAATAATATTTTTAATATGAACACTTTGAATTATAAGAGAAATAATAATATTTATAACACGTTATTATATTAAGAAAACCGATGTGGGGTTGGGCGTGGACGCGTCCAGGTCTAACGTGGGGTTGGGCATTGTCGCGTTTAGACCTAATGTGGGGTTGGGCGTGGACGCGTCTAGGTACAACATGGGGTTGGTCGGGGACGCGTCCAGACCCAACATGGGGTTGG
>Ga0307515_10010841_pt1 | contig 17385 bp, 13 predicted proteins | sample 17_EM_MG_FD_194513 | JGI IMG/M metagenome (GOLD analysis project Ga0307515, IMG submission 194513) | Populus trichocarpa ectomycorrhiza microbial communities from riparian zone in the Pacific Northwest, United States - 17_EM | ecosystem: Host-associated > Plants > Roots > Unclassified | place...
TTATAATTGTTATTTGCTTTTTCCTTATTATTTTTTAATTGAAATTTTTTATCTATCAAATCTGGTCCTCGTTCTTTTGATTGTTACTTATTTTATTTGAAATAATTTATGAAATGTTAATTATTATTATTTTAATTTTATTCATCTTTTAATTTTTTTATTTTTTAGATTTGATCTTTATTATTTTGATTATTATTTATTTTATTTGAGATAATTTATGAAATTATATATTTTTTTAATTTTATTCTCATTCAACTTTTTAATTTGTAAGATTTGTTTCTCATTATTTTAATAAACTTGAAAAAAATAAAACATTAATAAGTTATTTTCCAGCTCATTTTCCATGATATAACCAAATACTGGAAAGTATTTTCCAATTTATTTTCTATTACATTATCAGACATCAGAAAATAATTTATTTTTTTGGAATTTATTTTTCAAAAACAAAAATACTTTTTAATAAACAAACGAGATTTAAACTTTTTTTTTTTTCAAAACCATGGCAGAGTTCGGGTCAAAACTAGTTAATAAATTCGAAGAAAGCCCCCGAGGTACGACTGCATTTATAAAAATAAACGAAGCACATACAGAAGTGAAAAAAGAGTAAAAACAGGACAAATAAAGAAATCAGTCCTTCCCCCCTCCCTTCATCCCATTTCTACGATCAATCTCTACTATTCCTCTCAAACTGCCACCACTACTGCCTCTCTCTCTTCGTCTACAAGCAACTTCACTTCCAAAACCAGTAGCACTTGAAAATCAAATCATTGAACTTATGAAACCCTAAAATTCGTCAACATGAGTATCGAGCCTTTCAATAGGTAACCAACTCGTTGATTCAATAAAACTTAATCAGTACATAACTAGACTTAATTACTAACCGTATAAAATTTAATTAGTACATAACTCGACTTAATTACTAACTGTTTTCCTTTCCAATTTCAATTTTGTTTGTCAAAAAAACAAAACAAAACAGGCTTGTGAAGCTTGCGGCTCGAGCATTTTATGATGATATAACAACAAAAGGAGACAATCAACCCAAAACGGGACGGAGTGATAATAGGGGCATCGCTGTAGTAGTGCTTGACGCTCTCACTAGGTGCAGCTTCTCTCGCTTTCTCTTGTAATTGATTTTGAGCGTACTTGTTTTCATTTTACTAATCAGTTTAACTTTTAGAAGTAGAAGTAACTTTTTTTTTCCTTAAATTTTTGTGAACTTTTTTTTTGTAATTAATTAATATGTGATTTATAAGGTCATGTGTGTAGATAATAGTTTGGGGATTGACTTAAGGTTTTAGTGTATTTTAATATGGTTAGTTGTGATTGTGATATATATTGGATCACAGACGACAATGGGTAAGGGAAGAAGATTTGGCCAAGGAGTTGAAATTACACTCGAAGCAACTTCGTCGGACTCTGCGGTTTTTCGAGGAAGAAAAACTCGTGACCCGGGATCATAGGAAAGAGGTTGATGTTTTACTTTGTTTGCATCAATTTAGTCTGGTTGATAGACTGCAGGATAAAAAAAGTCATTAATTGTTGGAAATCTGGAATTAAAGTTTGTATTTTGATGTGCCACTGAAGCATTTTATTTCTCTTTCTTTTTTCTCGCCACAGAATCCATTCCCGAACCATGTTTATTGAAGTAATATTTGCTAATAAGGAAGTACAACTTTGCTCTTTTCTTGTTTTTTCTTATTTAATTGTTTTAGATTTCAGCCTTATTTTCCTTTTGTGGTCATTATCCTCATGTACAGTGCTTGAGCTAAGGAAAAAGAAGAGAAGAGAGGATTTTTAGGGCCTAGGGATACATTTGTTATCTCTCGCATGAGAGGCTTTTTTTGTGTTTTGAGTTTCCAATTGTTGAACTTCCTAGTTTCCTCTTCCAATAATCTAGCCCTGTCCTCACAGTCCAAGTTTTTTTGCCATTTATTAACAATGAACAATCTTGGTGGAAATTTGTGCTTCTTATTCACAATCTTAGATGCCATCATTTGATTCATTAAGGATATCTTTCCTCCTGCGTTATTGTTAGTCTTTTGGTTTGTCACAGACGGCTAAGGCTGCGAAGATGCATAATGCTGCAGTAGCTAACACTACTGATGGGCATAGAACCAAGGAGGGAGATGACAAGATCAAGATGCACACTCACTCTTATTGCTGTCTAGATTATGCACAGGTTCTCTCCCTCTCTCTCTTTCTGTGCGTGCATGCACACTCAATATAGGAACCTTCATTTGATCAGCTTTTTCACTGTATTATTTTACCAAATGTTGAGCTGACTTCTTTACAAATTTTGGATTCCAGATATATGATGTTGTTAGGTACAGACTGCACCGCATGAGGAAAAAGCTGAAGGACGAGTTGGAAGACAAGAACACTGTTCAAGAGTACACATGCCCCAACTGTGGAAGAAGGTATTTATTGGTGTTTTTTTTTTGTTCTCATTTCTGTCTGTTTTATTTTGAGAGAGGATTTGTCTCTATCTGTACATATGAGGGTATTTGTTTTTTGTTTGATGTCATATAACCAGATACAATGCTTTGGATGCTCTGCGCTTGATGTCTCTAGTTGACGAGTACTTCCACTGTGAGAATTGTGATGGGGAGCTTGTAGCTGAGAGTGACAAGTTAGCTGCCCAAGAAGGTGGAGATGGAGATGACAATGCTAGGAGGCGGAGGCGTGAAAAATTAAAAGACATGCTTCAGAAAATGGAGGTAGCTATTCATTTCTATTATCTTGTTTGTTCAGGATGCTAGCAATCTTTTCCTTTTTAAATGCTACTTATTATTAATGAAAGCTTGTTATAGAGTTATAGAAGAGGTTCTTGGCAGAAGGTTTGTCATTGAATAACAAAAATATATCCTTTATTACTCTTTGGTATGGTTGGAGTTATTTTATTAGCTATGCCATATCTTTGTTTCTGTATTAGTGATGCAGGTTCTATGCTGTGAAGCTGAGCAAGTGGCCATATCTTTGTTCCTTTATTACTCTTTTTTGGTTTTTGATTTTCTTTTTTACTCCTGGATTTCTCCATGAACAGAGAGCATATGGAGATCCAAATCCTTTATTTTACTCATAACTAAAAGAATTTCACAATGTCATAACAATGAGGATTTGACTTTTGATGTTTTTCCTAGGCATTATGAATGTTTTCGAATCATAAAATCTGGGCATTTTTGAAACCTAACTCTTCTTTTTCAGACTTACCATCCCCTTTTCCTTTTGGTTTTCTTTTCTCAAGGTAGTTTTCTCTTGTATATTCCTTTTGTGTTACATTTAGATAAGCAAAATTGGTGTTTAATGTTCGGTACATTCACAGTACCTCATCTTGGTTGATTAACTGGGTTGCATCTTGATAACATGTTTGATGTGCTTATTGCATGCAATAAACAAAAACAAAATACAAGGATGGACTTCTACTACATTCTTAATCATGCTTATGACAGGATGTGGTGTCATTGTTGTGAGAAAAACTAGTTGACTATTCTGTTCTCATATGCACATAAGAAAATGCAGGTAGATTCTAAATCTGGAATTGTGCACAGCTTCTGAAATCGTTGATTTGCATATTTCAAGAATGTTTTGTTGGATGCTACATCATTCCAACTCTTAATGTCATGTGATATGTGAACTCTTGCTCTCTTTACTGCTTCTGTATAATTTATAGGTTTATTTTCTCAATGACTGGACAAATTGAAATGGCTAGGTACAACTTAAGCCATTAATGGCTCAACTTAGCAGGGTGAAAGATTTACCTGTCCCTGAATTTGGGAGTCTTCAAGAATGGCAAATTCATGCAAGTGCTGCTGGCCGTGCTGCAAATGGTGATTCTAGTTACAATGATCCCTCCAGATCTTCTCAAGGGTATGGTGGAACACCAATGCCATTTCTGGGAGAGACAAAGGTAACACTTTTCTCGGTCCATCCTACAATCGCTCTTTCTGCTTGAAGTTTGAGTGCAGAAAATATCTGCTGTTACTCATGCAGTGTTTTTTATAAACTATAAGGACTTTTTATATGGTTTCCTACACTAAAATTTATGTAGAAGTTATTTTCATAGAGATGATACTTCTACCAGGGAGCTTTAACGCCTCTGGTGTACCCAAGCAGCACTACACCTTTCAGAGATCGTAAATTATTGCCATCCCTAATTTTCTAGGGTTAGCTTTTTGCATGAAGTTAATGGACAAAAATGGTTTAGCATAAGCTAAGGTATTGCTGCACTTTGGATTTAACATTGTGCCTTTTAGTAAGCCATCAATTTTAATTTAATGCACCAAATAGATGAAATTTAGGCTAGAAGGTGAATGGGGTGTTAGGTAATAAGCATTTTGAATCAAACCAATTCACTGCCTTCTAGGCCATGAAGGAGTTGGGTGCTTCCCTCATCTGTTAAGCCATAGCTTTACATGTGAAAACTCCATATGATCTAAGCTAGGTTAGTTCAAGCCTTGGTGGTGGTAGCATGACAAGTTTTAAGGCTATAAATTAGGGTCATATTTCAAAGAGTTGATCAAAATCATAACTCTCTCAAGCACTCTGTCTATCATTCACTGATCTCTTGAATGTGGATGGTACCTTGCCAACCACGCAGACCTTACTGTTTCTCTCAGTCTCTCTTTCAAGAAAGGGATCAGTGTTTTTTCTCTTCTAGCGAGTCATAACTTCACTTGTCAAACCTTCAGTCCATCAACGGTAGGTTAGTTCAAGCTTTGGCTCTAGTGTGAGAATGGAAGAATCATTTGCTCCAACTTGTAGACTTTACTGAAAGTTCTTAAGGCAACTAACGTAATCTTGCATGCTAAATTTATTTGATAAAGTGTTTTGGCTTATCATCCTCACCTGGATGTTACCTAACAAACCAGATTAGGTGTTTTGACCTATTGTTTTGGGTGTTCACGACAATAATTCAGTGTGAATTTTTAGTAGTATTTTTGGGTTTGTTGATCTTTATTTAATGAGTTTAGGTGGTGTTTGAGCAAAAAAGATATGTGCCATGTACAATAATGTATGGTATTGTGTTGATATAATCCATGAGAGGCGTGTAATGTACAAACTCCCTTCACTTTGCCACCACTTAAACCTTCATACATATGGGAAACGAGTTGAAGCTTTTGAAAGTGGTATGGATATGATGAAATCACTCCTTTGAACTATCTGGCTTGTGATGTGATTATTTAAGGCAATCTAGAAGTTTGATATCAAATGTGATAGTTGAAATGGCATGTATAATATCTAAATGGTAACTTTCCCAATTGAAAAGTTGTTAGTGCTTTGTTTCGGTGAAGTTCATCCATACTTGGCTATGATCGGTCATGAAAACATCAGTTACAGGTGTTATTTTGACTAGCACATTTGACATGCAGCACCGAGTTGAATTTAATGCATCAAAGAGATGCCAATTGAGACATGACCAGGTTTGAGAAAGGCATACTGCAGACAGGCTGGTTTACTTTATAAATTTGGCGAGATAAAATGGAACCATTTTTGTCAATAGTGCCCATTTTGTTCAGTTATATCATGGGCTTGTTGTTGACAAAGTTGATAGCATCAGTGATGATGCTCTATTTGAATGATGCCTTCTTAGTACAGGGATGCTGAATGTGTTATAAACTGCTGTCCCATCAATGTGGCTGGTTAAAGTGATATTTTGAGTTGACTGATTAATTAATTCCACCAAATAGATATATTTAGGTCTAAATAACTCTTTCAGAGCATTTCATACTCTCTTTTTACAGTGGGAAATCAATGCTGATGATACTAGGAAACATTGAGGGCAAGGGCAAACTGTCTCCCTCGCTAACTGTAGAGAGATCTATTACATGTTTCTCTTTCATAAATAATTGGTTGTATTGACATTAATGATCCATTTCAAATGGTCAGTAAAAGGATCATGGAACCAATGTTCTATATATCATGTGTGCTTGTCTCTGTGTGTGATAAAGGAAAAGGACAGCTCTACAAAAGGGAGGGTAAGTCGTAAAAAAAAAAAAAAAACCCCTCAAAGCTGTAACCAATGGCTGTGTCAGATGTAATGGACATTCTTTGAACTCCCTTTTTGACAGGGTCTTTTTTTTTCCCTGTTAGGTGATTCAGTTCTTTTTAACCTTACCTTTTTTGTAGGAGTTTTTTTTTTCTTTTTTCAGTCTTCTGGTTACATAGAAAATTTTCTATTTACCATGCTATGGCTAATCATTGAAATTTGTTGGGTCTTTGTTACGAACACTGGCCATGTAAAAGTTTCTAACATCAGCATTTGCTTCGATATTGGATTAAATTATTCACAAGCTATAAATTGCTAAACTTTGACAGGTTGAAGTTTCGTTTTCTGGTGTTGAAGGCAAGGAGGATCTCAAATCTGAAACTGCAAGTACCGGTCTGAAAGTTTTACCACCATGGATGATCAAGCAGGGAATGAACCTTACGAAAGAGCAACGTGGAGAGGTCAAGCAGGGGTCTAAGATGGATGACAGTTCAGCAGCAGCAGAGCCCCCAGATGACAAAAAGATTTTTATTGAGAATGATGACAAGATAAAGGTCTCCTGCATGATATTATATTTGCATGTTCTGATTTGTTATACATGGTTTTGCTTCCTCTTTTAACCTCACTTTCTTATCTTTTGACTTGGCTTCTTCTTTTCAAATGACAGGATGAGTATGTTAAAGCTTATTATGCTGCTCTGCTTCAGAAACAACGAGAAGCAGAAGAATCTGCTGAGAAACAACAGGAATTGTTACAGACATCCATCTCCAATGGTTTTTCCAAATCATCTTCTGATCGTCAAGTGGGCATGAAATCCAAACGCGAGGAGGATGATGAGCCAGATGATGATGTTGAATGGGAAGAGGCTCCAATTGGAGGTATGTCTTATTTATCAATGGAATGGGATCCTCTCCAATCCTACTAGGGACTAGGAGGCGTGTCAATGCATCCTATGCATGCTAGGAAGTGGCATCCTGCCCCTGCATTTGTTGTGCTTTACATTGGTGAAAATTGTTATTTGTTTTTCTTTAGTTAATAGATGAACAATAGTATTCCGAGACTAAAAAGAATGAGTACAAATGGAAGTTAAGACATCCTCCTTGAGGAAAAAGAAAAAAAATCTCAACTTATATAAAAGTGAACTCCAATTGTTTTGCATGCTCACTAAAAACGCCGCACATTAAGTGTGCATGTTGGGATTTGAGTTTTCAAAACCATGGTTTTAAAAAAAGCAGCAGATTGTTGCTTCTCCAAAACCATATGTTTTGAGTTTTTGGGATTTCAAAACATGGTTAAAAAGATAATCAAATATCCATTTTGGGATTCCAGACCTGCCTTTTGGCTCAAAACTTGATCCTAAACACACTTTAAAAAGCTGTGAAAGCAATACCAATCATATTATTGTGGAAGCCCTGCATCTCCAAAGCATCTGACCTTTCATCTCCAAAGACCAATGTATATTGTATCAACTCCAGGCTATAGGGACAGATTACTGCAAATTCACATAACCTATTCCAACCTTATGCTATTGAGCTACGGGAGGAAATATGATTCCCTGTTTAGTTGGCATTAAAACACATGATGCATGCATATGTTTAAGATGCATTTGGCACATATGGAGATAGATTAGGAGCTTCCCATTTTTTTATCCTTCGAAGAAGATATGTACTTCCATATTTAGGGTATAACCTGGTTTCATTTATAATGAAACCATTCTGGCTTGGCTTTGTAAATGTTGTAACGGGTGAGGTGGGACAGCCAGTGAAAGATTTTGGAGGCAGTTATTTTAGGAATATATTTAGGTTTAATTAGTTTCCTGATAACATTAAAGACTGTTTAGTATGTTTTCCTCTTCCTATTTCTATTTGGTTTGGCACCCTTAATATCGCCCTACCCAGACATTCAAGTCACATTTTGAATATTGATTAATCAAATTAATTCAGGGTTCTCTTGTGTTTTATACATCACCTGGACTAAAACTAAAATTGCAGAGACTGAGCCATACCAAATTTGGCGGCTTGGGAGTGCAGAAAACTTTTAACTTCATAGGTTGTTGAAGTTTTTCTTCTTCCGTTTGAACTCTTCTCCTCCCAGTTCATTACTTGTTGTCTACAATACTGCAGGCAACACAAGTGAAGGTTTTAAGGTTAATGACTTGAATGCTGAAGCTCCTGCTTCTGGAGAGGATGACGAAGATGATATAGACTGGGAAGAAGGTTGAGCAAACACTGCTTTTGCATTCCCCATCAGCTTAGGCACCATAAAATTGTTGTAAAACATATGATGTTCAAGTTGGCTAAAGTTTACCTGGATATGGTTTTTTCTGTAGATTTTTGTTTTGATTGAACACTAAAGAAGCTCTAGACATTAGTACTGAAAACAACTGCAAGAGCTGATCCTTGCATGATGGAGAGGACCTCTGTGTCAAGTGGTGGGACTTTCGTGTTCGTTTCAGCAGTTCATGTAAAACTGCATTACATTGTATATTGGCTCTCTTGGTGAAAGCTGAAACTGTGAAAGACATTTCCAAGTGCTTGAAGCGATCATTTCGCATTCACCAACAACTAGCAAATTGTGAGAGTAACTTTGATGGCCATGGGTGCCATGAAAAGGGAAAAAGAAAAGAAAATGAAGGAATGAATGAATAAAGATGAAAACTTCGATTAGCTTGTAGAACCAGGGAGGGGAGAGGACGGACCCCCAAATTCATTTTCTAGTTTAAAGGGGAAATATTTCCATAACTTACGAAGGGAAATTATTAGTATTGCTATTAATATGATTAGTAGTTTAATTGCCATTCCAGTCATTTGTGTTCTACTGGATTCACTGTCAGCAAGTTCATAATAGAAAATCCACTCCTTGGAAGTTCAAATGTGCACGACAAAATGCTAACCAAAAGGGTAATAGTAAGTTAGTAAACTCCCCACCAAAAACAAATTGAGCCCCTTGGATAACATTTGAGTTTTGGATATCTGCAAGTGCATAGACTATCACAAACACACTTGTGTTTATAGTGGGTGTCTGTGGTTTAAAAAAGTGCATGGTTAGGTGGTTGACCATGGATGCATCATAGTTGGTAATGATCATTTTCTTTTGATGCCCAACTACTCCTGAGAACTTTATGTTACCCAAAATAGTGTGTTAAATCGGATGGCCAGTGTTGTTCACTATCGGTATGGTGAGCCATCTCAGGCCATCCATGTGTCGGAAAGTAGACATGAATGAGGAAATTAGTGGTGCGGTGAACTTCAAAATTATCTTCATGGTTCCCCAAGGCTTGCTTTAATTTCTCAAATTTCAAAAAGGCATTGAAGTCATTACCACTTCAGGAATATATGGAAAGTATCACAATTAACCAGAAGAGGGGAGAGAAAGATTGAGGAAATTAGTTCAACCTGCCTTTGTAGCTGGTGTAAGAGCACACAACCATACTGGGTCCTTGTCCTCATGTGAAAAATATTGAGTGAAGGAGGTTTTAACTTTTATTAGTTGAATGGTGCTGCCCTCCCCGTACATAAAATTTAATCCCATGTAGAATTGAACATGCATATCTATGATCAAGAGTAGTGAAAATGAGGTTTTGTTATTAAATGTTTGGTATGCTGGACAATATTGATTGGATTAAATAGAACAGAACAGAACAGAACATGACTGAACAAATAACAATCTTGTCTTGTATTTGGTGTGCTTCGGACTGAACATGAAATTTGTTTTATTTTATATTTGGTAGACAATAGACAGAACTCGGCTGATCTATACCTGAAAGAGTTTGGGTTTAAGAAAAAATAGAGAAAAGATTAATTTGACCTTAGTTAAAAACCTGGGTTGAACTGCGACCTAGTCAACCTGAGATAAAACAAGTGGAAAAAAAATCTATTGACCTTTTTTTTTCAATTTTTTTGGTCAAAACGAGTGTCGTACCCTTTGCGAGAGTGCGGCGTTTCGACGACCCTTCCTGGGTGGGTTAAGAGGTCTTTGGTTGGATAAGGAGGTGCCATCTTGTATTATGGTTACTAGGAATCCTAACAAGTCTTTAGAGATTCTAGGCAAAGGGACTGGTTGCGTAAAGAGAGTATTATGGTTATTAGGAATCCTAACTAGTCTTTAGAGATTCTAGGCAAAGGGACTGGTTGCGTAAAGAAAATGTATTAGCACTCATAATACGCCTTACCTGAAGTAAACTGAATCATTTTTCTTTGTTTGTGGTTGCTATGGTATGATGGTGTTTCTAAATTTTATCAACCTACTATGACAAGTTTGCTACGATAAACAAACCCTGGTGTTCTAGATTAAGAACTTGGTCTAAAAGATCCCGATTTGAAAAGATATTAGAAGAAAGTAAGCTCATTCACAACTTCTGTGCTGCGAAGGAACTGAAGTTAGAAATCCAAAAAAATTTGGTGACTATTGAAATTTCACTTTTCCTTTTGGTATTTCAAATGTCTATGATTTGTACCATGAGACATAGGTTGAAATATCATCATTTATCGTTGAGTTTTTTTTCAAACAAACTTGAACTTTGGGTACCTTCGCATCTTCTTTAGTAATATTTCAGATAAAAAACCCCTTGTAGGTTTTTTTTTAATCTTTATATCAGAAGTGAATGAGTTATATTACTCCATATAATATGTTGGATATTAACCTCATATAGGTTTTAATCTTTATATTAAAAGTGAGTAATAGATTTTACTAAAAATGAATTTTTTATATTTTTTGAAATACAGGCCACAATCCTTTGGAACTTTACAAACTTGTTGTAAAATCCATGCAATACTTTTTATATTTTTAAACATGCAAAAATATTTATTGATTTGTTTTTCCTAATTTTAAGACATGCTCCAAAATTGTTTTAGGATTTTTGGCTATATGCAAGGAAACCTTTTATTTATTTATTTTTTAAAATATATATATTTTTATTATTTTTAAGGTTTTGTTTGAATAAAAAACATTTTTTTAAATAAAACTGTCAAAATAAGCCCAAGGGCATGTTTGCCAAACACACCCTTAAGCAAAAAATTCCTTTATCGTTGAAAACCAAACAAGGCTTTACACAAATGACCCGAACTTGACCCAATCAGGTTGATCTGAAATCTTTGGTTTTATTATAAACCGAACAAAAAACACTAGTTTAACCTGAAAAACAAGCCAAAATGAAAAACCAAAACATAAAGCAGATCAAACTTGCAAAAGAAAAAAAAAAGATAAACATAAGTTTTTTTTTTACCAAAACAGATCAAATGTAGAAAAATCAAGAACACGAAGAACATTAAAAGTAAACCTAGCCACATGACTCTCAAGTCCGACCAGATACAACAAAATCAAAGGCATAGACATATTGTAAATCATTCAAGGAACAAGAATCAATCATAAAAAAACATTGATTATCAACCCATAATCATAATTTTATCAAAATAGGCTTCAATTTGAAAAAAAGAAACTTACGATTATAATGACCAAACTATTGTTTTTTATTCAAATAAAATGCAGGTTATCAATGCACAAGGTCATATGAATTTGCAAGAGCAAGGATTATGGTAAAATCAAGGCCTAAAAGATGCATGTAAGACAAAGTTCCTTCCAAGAACTCGAAAAACAAAAACCCATAAAACCCAGAAAATGCACAATTATTGCCCATCCCTAAAAAATGCATTTTTGACCTCTAAACCCATTACTTTCGGTCCTAACTAACCATATACCAATACCTAGCATATTTGAATCAAAATAACTAACAAACAACATCAAAATCATGCACGAGGTTTCACTTTTCAAAACTGCCAAATTAAAACAACAAGTATATTAAAAAATTTGAGGTTAAAAATTGACATTTTAACACTCTATAGGACTAAACCAAAACCTAGGAGCCAAGAACATGCATTTATCAAACAAAAAAAACCTACTACCACATTCAACAGATTCAAAACATATTCCATTTCATCAAAAACAATCATTTAAACATCTTATAAACATCCAACAACATAAACAACCACCTTAAAGCAAGATTAAACAAGAAAAAAACAATATTTTTATGCATTAGTCAAAATCAAAACTAAAAAACATTAGAACACTAAAATAAGTTCAAAAACATCATTAAACATGTAAAACAAGCTAGAGGTGTTGATGCAGACCTCTTGATCACGCGGTCAAACAACCCACAATGTAGATGATACAACTCCTAGAAAGCCAAGAAATTAGGTTTGATATGAATGTGACACAATTTAAACTTGTCTCAATGCACTATCACTATTGTAATAAGAAACCCTCACCCAATGAATAATGATGTTTTTAAAATTCTTTAGAAAACTCCACGCTTTTCTAAGGAACGGTCTCAATATCAGGTGACCTACCCATCTTAAAATTCTTTAGAAAACTCCACGCTTTTCTAAGGAACGGTCTCAATATCAGGTGACCGGCCCATCTTAAGATTCTTAGAAAACTCTACGCTTTTCTAAGAAACGGTCTCAATATCGGGTGACCGGCCCATCTTAAAATTCTTAGAAAACTCCACGCTTTTCTAAGGAATGGTCTCAATATCGGGTGACCTGCCCATCTTAAGATTCTTAGAAAACTCCATGCTTTTCTAAGGAATGGTCTCAATATCGGGTGACCTACCCATCTTAAAATTCTTAGAAAACTCCACGCTTTTCTAAGAAACGGTTTCAGGTGACCGGCCCATCTTAAAATTCTTAAAAAACTCCACGCTTTTCTAAGAAACGATCTCAATATCGGTTGACCGGCCCATCCTAAACTTCTTAGAAAAACTCCATGCTTTTCTAAGAAATGGTCTCAGTATCGGGTGACCTGCCCATCTCAAACTTCAAAAGAAAACATCTTACCTCGAGGAAATGAAGCAGTGCTGGTTCACAATTCCTATCCTTTTCCTTAGTTCCGTTGACCTGAGATTTTGTACCTTAGCGGTTTTCCCAAAAACTTGGAACTATTTTGGCCTTTGTCACACCTTCTTCTGCTAGGTTAGTGTTATGACAATATGGCATGCATGTTTTTTGTTACCTATTTTGGAAACATAGGTCCCCCTTTCTGTTGTAGACTTATTAAGCTCCTATTTCCATTTGTTTGTCCGACTCGTCCTCTTGAAACGGAATATGCTCCACGCATTATACTTCCTATCCTCTTGGTGAAGAAATCTCTGGTTCCTTATGGGGAATTTTCTTGCTCCATTGAGTATTGTCTTTTATTATTATTTTAAAAGGAAAACTCAAAAGATTTGGTTTTGTTCATGAAAACTGAAACTTTCAATGCAATTAGCAATTCTTATAAAAGATACTTTTTTAGAAGTTTTTATGATGATACCCCTTTGGGCTTTGGTTCACTATGGACCCTTATGTGCACTTTGTGCACTTCTTGCCCCCAGTGTGGTGTGCAAAAATTATGTTAAGTTTAGATTTGATTTGGTTCTCTCCAATTGATGGAGTCATCTCCTTAGTCATGCGTAAAAAAACAGTTCTTTTAAGTAAAAGATTTCAAATGCTATGAGATCATACGTTTTATGAAAAAAAAAGGTTCTTTACAAAGAGAATTCATGGCCGAACTTTATTTTATTGACTGGGAAGCATAGTATTTCTTTATAGAGTCAGCATTCATAGGTTTAACTAGATCTTCTCCATCCATTCTCGATAACAATAAAGCTTCTCCCGAGAACGTTTTCTTTACCACCAAAGGGCCCTCATTGTTTGGCGCCCATTTACTGTGATCTTCTCCTGGTAAAAGGCAACATTTTCTTTAGTACAAGATCTCCTTCGTGGAATCCTCAAGGTCGAATCTTCTTGTCGTATGATTTGGCCATCCTTCTTCGATAGAGTTGATGATGACAGATTGCGGCTATCCTCTTTTCACTGATCAGATTTAGCTGTTCATATCTAACCTTTACACATTCCACCTCTTCTAACTTAGAGTCTACCAAAACTCTTAATGAGGGGATTTCCACTTCTAAAGACATCACGTCCTCCGTTCCATATCCCAAAGTGTACGGGGTGGCTCCTGTTGAAGTTCGGACTGCAGTACTATATGAATTAAGAGCAAATGGCAACATCTTATGCTAATCCTTATAGGTGACTACCATCTTCTGAATAATCTTCTTAACATTCTTGTTAGCAGCTTTTACCGCACCATTCATCTTTGGCCTATATGGCGAGGAATTGGAATGCTTGATTTTTCATTTAGCACAGAGTTTTATTATCATCTTGCTATTGAAGTTCTGGGTATTATTAATCTTTTCTAGTGGACCATATCGACAGATCAAATCTCTTTCCATAAATGTTTTTCACCACTTTTTGCCTCCACGTCATCCAAACATCTCAATAAAGTTTCGTCAAATGATTTCTTATACAAAGTTTCTCCATCAAGATAGAAATCCATTGCCAACCTCCTCAAAGTCTTCTTGTCAATTTTGGATGCCCCCATGGGATATGTCTGGTTTTGGATGAAATTCTCGATATCATAAAACCAAAGGTTTCCATCTATTTCTCTTTCAACTAAGCAACAATGAGCTGGGTTATTTCTGATATCAATGTGTACCGACTGTACCTTGTGCCCAAAGTCTATTCTAGCCATAGGAGCCAAAGCGTTAGTAAAATGGTTTCCTTCCCTTCCTAGATGGGTGAACTTTATTTCCTCAAATTCTCTAGCCAATTTAGACATGTATTCTTGGTAACGTCTCAACTTCTTGTCCTTGGTTTGCCATTTTCCTTTCACTTAGCAAATAATCAAAATCGAGTCTCCATACATATCTATCTTTCTAGTATTCAGCTTCAATGCCACCACTAAAATGAGAATGCAAGCTTCATACTCCTATGTTGTTATTGCACCCAAACTGCAACTTAACTACAATCAAATGCTACTTTTCATTAGAAGAGATTATCATTGCATCAACTCTGTTACCACATATGTTTACGGCACCATCAAAGTACATAGTCCACCAATCTAATTTCCCTTCCTCATCTGAAAACACATCTTTATAAGTAGGTACTGCTTAATTTTCTCAAAATCTTCTTCACACTCATATTCCAAATTCTGAGATTCTTCTTCCTTAACAATCGAAGATTAGGTCACAAGTCATGGTTAATTGGGATATAAATCGAGGAATGTAATTCAACCTTCCCAAGAACCTTCTTACATCCTTCTCAGTCTTGGGAGTTGGCATAGATTGAATAACCTTTACTTAACCAGGGTCCACTTCTATCCCTTTGTCACTCATCTTAAATCCCAACAACTTCCCTGATTTCACCCCGAATGAACACCTTGCATGGTTAAGCCTCAACTTGTACTTCCTTGGTCTTTCAAACAAGTCCTTCAATATTTGGACATGATTCTCTCCCTCTCTAGATTTAGCAATCATGTCATCCACGTATACTTCAATCTCTTTATGCATCATATTGTGAAATAGAGTTACCATAGCCCTTTGGTAGGTGGCCCCAACATTCTTTAACCTAAACGACGTGACCTTGTAATAAAAGGTTCCCCATGGTGTTACAAATGTTGTCTTCTTCTTATCCTCTTACACTATTTTTATCTGATTGTAGCCCGAAAATCCATCTATAAAGGAATATGTGGAGCTACGTGCTATATTGTCAACTAACATATCTATGTGTGGTAGATAAACTCTGATTTTATCTTCCTTTTTGGTTAATACCACTATGTTGGACACCTATTGTGGGTTTTTGGCTACTTCTAGAGAACTGGTGTTCCATTGCTTTTCAATTTCTGTCTTTACTTTGATTAAGACATCCAGATGGATTCTCCTTAACTTTTGCTTAACTGATTTGCATCCTTCTACCAGCAGTACCCTTCGTACTACAATATCCGTATCTAAATCGACATATCCTCATAATACCAAGTAAAAACATCTACATAATCTCGAAGTAACCAACTCTTCTATTTCTTTAGGAGTGATCATAGTCCCTATCTTTAATTTTTCTCTTATTATTTTTTTTCATTGCCCACATCTATGGTTTCAAGTTCCTCTCTAGCGGGTCTCCAAGCTTGTTCATGTTGTCCTATTTTTATCCCATTCTTCCTCTTCTACAGCTACTATGTACTCTTTAAAGTTTGGCCATTCATTCTTAGTGTAAAGTGCAGGTGTTTGTTTTGGAAGATCCATTTTGAAAACGGAAAGTGATGTGTAAAAACATCAAGATGAACTTTTGAAAATGCATCATCCCATTAAAGGGAAAAAGTTGTCTCAAAATATTTGCTCGAGCAAACCGATTAGGTGCGCAACATCATTTCAAATTCCTTCAAGCTCTTTTTGGTACTAAGTGTGACCTTTCTTCATTTTTCATCATTTTCCTTAGTCAAATGTTGTGGATTCTAGAAGGGGGACCTATGTTTCTAGGTCTGCAGATGCGTGCATAGATGTATAAGAAAATGTATGATATAATGCATGATTGTGATAAGAACGTATTTGTATATTGGGTATGGATGCAGCCTTCTTGTGAACGAATAATAGACACCACCTTATAAACATAGGTTCTCTTGTCACATTGCTTTGCTAGGAGTACTGCCTTTCAAGTCGTTTGCTTGAATCATATTCACCAAGAGATAGATTTTGCATAAGAAGATGGGTCAACGCCCTTTTCATTAATGCTTGATAAGTTTATTACATTTATAAATAAAAAGGAAATACAACATATTAATCCCTTTCCTCCACAAAATCTCTAGCCTAAGGTAAAAAGGCAAAGCCGCGGTTCTCAATCTTCCCTAGAAAGACATCGGTTTCAGCTAGGCTTCGGCGATAGCGAATGATGTCCCCTCCCACATTCCGCGCATTGATTCTAATAATTCGAGCATGTGCAACAGCTTCGTCCATTTGCTCATCTGTCTTGGTCATCTTTTCTATGAGCAACATATTGGTTCTGTTCAAAGCAATGTTGTTGGCGTCAATTTGATTCTTGTGTTTTTCTATTGCTGCTAGCTTCTCGTCCAAATACTTCACCTTTTCACATTCCTTGTCAAGTTTTATCCTCATAACTTTTATCTCATTCTTCTTAACCGCTAATTCTGTTTCAACAGCTTCCAAACCTTTCCTTTTACTTTCTTCTTTTGCAATCCCCATCGAACAGCTTTCCAACTCCATATATTTCTTGTTCAAATCCTCATACTTCCCAATCCTATCCATCAGTTCGAACTGGACTTGTGCAAATTTTTCTTGGAAATATTCTGCACTTCCTTGGCAATCATTAAAGTCAATCTCCATTACTTCAAGTTCAGAGCAACTTTGCATCCAATCCAAACTCATCCCTCTTAGCTCCTTCGCACTTCTTTCCCTAGCAATCTTCTCCTCACCCAGCTTTAACTCAAGCTTTGTTATTCGCGCATCTCTAGATTGTATTTGCTCATCTAGAAATGCTCTCCTTTTATCTTCTTTTAGCATCATTTCTTCCAAC
>Ga0307515_10010842_pt1 | contig 17385 bp, 12 predicted proteins | sample 17_EM_MG_FD_194513 | JGI IMG/M metagenome (GOLD analysis project Ga0307515, IMG submission 194513) | Populus trichocarpa ectomycorrhiza microbial communities from riparian zone in the Pacific Northwest, United States - 17_EM | ecosystem: Host-associated > Plants > Roots > Unclassified | place...
GGGTTGAGCTGCAATCTGACTCCGGCCAAGTTTTATTTCTAACATAGTTGAGTGTGTTTGGTATTATGGTAGTTGTTGTGGTTGTGGTTGGAAAAAAATTATTTTAATAAAAGTATTTTTTTTGTGGTTTGTACATATATTTTGTATTTGGTTAAAAATATTGTTTAACTTTATTATGGTAAAAACATGTTTGATTAAAATTGTAGTTGCGGTTGATGTTCTACATAAAATTACTAAAAGGGCATAAATAAAATAGTTATTTGTGTTAAGAGGAAACAAAACATGTAGTCCGAATAAAAACCGGCAAAAAAAAGAATATGGTGAAATTACAGATTCTGTGATAATGAAGGACCGGAAAATAGGGCAGCCTCGTGGATTTGGCTTTGTGGCCTATTCAGATCCATCTGTTGTTGATCAAGTCATTCAGGATACTCTTATTATTAATGGCAAACAAGTACGATTTTTCTGTTGGATTTAAATACTAAACATCATCCTTTTCTCTTCTTCTTTTTTTTCCCCAAAAAATCCGCGAGCAGGGAATCGGCCAGTCAAGGTGAGTGTGTGAGGTTAGTGTGAGCTCGGCATGACAAAGGGAAGCACAGTAGAGAGAGCACGAGAAGATCGCAGAGAGGAAAAGTAGCAGGAAGGAAACGGTTTGAGGTCTGTGCGAGGTTGAGACAAGGAAGCTGCAGGGAGGAGGACAACGCGATGAGACGAGGGAAGCTGTGAAGGAGGAGAGACGATGGCAGCTTTGTTTGGGAGGCGAATCAGTGGAGGAGGAGAGACAATGGAAGCCACAGTGGAGGAGGACAAATTGGACTAATTAATTTTTTTGGTAATGAACATTATTGTTTGCAACGTTTTCTGAACATTAGTCACGACAAAAGCCAAGCAGAGTTGCTTTTGCTACTCCTGCGTTTGGAACGCATATTTGTGTAAGACTCGGGCGGTTAAAATTGTGATCAACTGTTAACCAAACAGCTTGCAAATTAGAAACGCACGAAACGTGGACTCTACCACTTAAACAAACAAGTATAATGCAATCATTTGCAAGTGTTTCTTGTGTGGTTTTCTTTGTGATTAGTGAGTGTGCACTAATTTGTGTTCGTTTTGTTGGTTGAGTGGACAGTTATTACCGTTGTTCTGTATCCCATCAGACGAATGAAACGTGTCACGGCAAAACCTCAGTTTTTTTTTTTTGTTTTTTTGAGAAAAAAATGAAAAGACATGAATTTTTAACGTTGTTTTAACAAATTCCCTTTACCTGATAAAATTGTAGCCTGTTGCCTACTGGACTTTGCATTTGATTTTAATCTTTATAGCAATTTCAAGCTTGATTGGTAACTAAAAGATTATTATTCCAGTTAAAATATTTGCTCACCATTAATAGTTTAAATTATCTTGATACAAAAAATTCTACATGGCCGACCGAACTAGTGGGTATAAGGATTTTTTGATGTTGCCATTAATTATCAACAGACAAAAACAATACCGAGCTATTTTTTTGAGTTCAAATCATACCAGTTCAAAAACGCCAAGAGGTTCTATCAAAATAAGAAAAAGTTAAGTTAAGTGATTGCCGAACAGATTCTTAGTTGAAATTTTCCCTCCAAAATAAACACCAGCTCACTCTGTATAGGTATGCATTTGCCAGGACGCAAGAAAAAGTTACGGAAATGAACAGTAATTGGAGACAAAAAGTAATAGCTAAAACATGCAAAGACTCGATATAGCTGGAGTACAATTTTCAGTAATACTTGACTGTCATAGAAAAGAAATGAAAACTGAGCACAATTTCTACCCCTCCATAAGCGACCTTAACAACAAATGAATGCATCAGCAGAAATGCTGAAGAACGACTTAACCAGGATTTCTCGAGAAGTAAAAGGAAAAAAAAAAGGAGAGAGAAATGCAGAGAATAGTGCAAAAATACAACCAAATAACTGGCTAACAAAATCACTCTTCCATTGCCTGATTTTGCTCGCTTTTTGGTTGGGAAACCTGGACTTTGATCTTGGGTAACGTGAGAGATTGATCTTGTCGAAGCACTTGAGGAGCCTTGACCAGGTGAATAGACTGCTCCAATTCTTTTTGTGCCTCCCTCCGCTCCTTGCCTTTCCTGACCTTCAACCTGCCAAAAAATTCAATTAATATCTATAGATTAAAAAAAAAGTACATCTAATAATGCTGTCTCGTAAAGGTGATGATAAGATGGATGTAGAACCTCTTCTCTATGTGGTTTGCTGCCCGGTCAGATCTGACCTTATCAATTTTCTTAATGGCCTTCAGAGTATTCTCAGCAAGATTCCGGTCATATCTCTCAGGCCTATTTCGCTTTCTCTCAAACTCGAAGGTCGAATCCTTTTCAAAAGAAGAGAATGAGAAACAGGACAAGCACGGTGATGAAGTTGAAGGATTTAATTTTTGAATCCAAAGATGACAGCAGCTAAAGACACAAGTGAAAGTGAAAGTGAAAGTGAAAGGTGTCCCCTAACCTGGGTCATGTCCTTTCCATGCAATCTTCTATAGGCCTTGGTCCATTTTACTTTGCGAGGGTTCCTCTTCATTTTGAAGTTCTTGTGGCACTTGGATCTGCAAAATCGAAAAATCTGCAAAAAAGGCTTGACTGTTGAAAACTTGATGCCCAACTTTTTTAAATGACAATATCATAAGTTAGATCAGTAATATAAATCAGAAACTCACAACTGTATGAACTGTCAAGCAAAATTTCACTGGACAAACAATACAATGCATTACTGACTAGTACCCTTGATAACAAAACATAAAACAACCTCCAAAGTGATAGCCAAACTTAAACTAAAGAACAGAAATCTAATACCATTGCTGCAAGTTCAATCAATTACTATTAATCTTCAAAACCTTTGCATAATCACATATTTTATTTTCAATCTCCGACCCCTAAATTCCTGAGGCTAGCGAACCAAGCCCTCGAGTACCCTTGATAACAACAAAAAACAACCTCCAAAGTGATAGCCAGATTTAAACTAAAGAACGGAAATCTAATACCATTGCTGCAAGTTCAATCAACTACTATTAGTCTTCAAAACCTTTGCAGTGTCACAAATTTTATTTTCAATCCCCAACCCCTAAATTATTGAGGCTAGTGAACCAAGCCTTAAGCTGGTACAAAAACACACAACCTGAGATCACCGCTGATTAAAAGGTCAACAAAATGTAGACAAACTACATGCCAATCTGACATGTGAACAATAACAGATACAACAATACCAACTCTTCCAGACGCAGACGCAACTAATAAAAAGAAACTTGCTTAAACTACGATGAGCTCACCAAATCAACGGTCAAAGAGAAACATCATGACTTCACTGACTTGGAAGTAACAATCTCATCCCCCCCCCTAAGCATAGCCAACGACAATTTACAGCTATAAACCCTTCACTCTCGAATTGATCCAACGTATACCATTTGCATCCTAGGTTAACAGCCGCAAAACAAATGACATAAACCAATATTTTACCTTAGCATCATTGCGGACAAACTGGATACCGTGTCCTGGGTATACCGTGGAGGAGCAGAACCAACACTTCTCCAACCTCATCGCGTCTCTTCTTTAAAAAACAAAATCCAATTTCTGAAGTAGCAAACAAAACATATAAGGAATAAACTAATTGCCAATAATCCGTTAACCACGAGAAATTGTCACGGAACCTCAAATTCTTTGCAATTTACTTACAGCAAGAAAATTAGGTGACAATAATAAAAATCGATATCGACAAAAGTTAAGGTATTTGAGCAGAGATTGGTGACTTACGGATTTTAAGACTTCGGTTTGTTGTTGTTGTTGTTTCCTGCAGGATTACTGGGTGAGATGCCTTGATTCGTTGTTCGGGTTGAGGAAGAGGAGAGGGGCGGAGGAGAGGGCAGGAAAACCCTGCAAATTAGGGTTTAAGACGGAGTTTTTTCCTTGTTTATAATTGTCCCGGTTAGTTTATAAATTTACGAATTGACCCCATTCAAAAAATTTATTTGTTAACCGCCGTATATAACATTTTGTTTGTGTTATGTCAGGCCACAACTTGCGGACAAAGTTACTTTATGATATTGTAGTCTACGTTTTTTAAACAAATTTAATTTTTTTAGTTTTGAATTAATTTTTTTTATATATGCTAATATAAAAAATAAATTTAAAATATATATATATATATATATTATTTTGATATATTAAAAAAAACACTTTAAAAAATAATTCACACCACTCTCTTAAATAGCACTAATCTAAAAATAAATTTACCTAATGGATTAGTTTATTAGTCATTAAAATAATTAGAATCAATTATTTTTATTAAAATTGCATTATATCATTTTTTTTTGTTGGTTTGATTGGATTTGATCAAGTGAATCGCGCGAGTAGAAATCTAATTAGATCAACCAATTTTTATCAAGTTAATATATGATATCTTATTAGATTCAACTAGAAACTCTTTCTGAATTAGGTTTTGAGCCTCAAATTTCTTAGCTTCATTTATCAAGCTAGACCGGACTAGGTTTAACACCTATAATTTTGTTTTTCATTTTATACATTAATATCCTGGTAATATGATGAAAATAGATGATATTGTTATTTTTAATTTAATACTGGACCTATTGTTTATATTACCGAATTGCACTTAGGTGTTTAATTTGATTTCTGCATGTCAAAATCTACTCAATTTGATAATATTTACCTATTTTTATACCTATTTTCATAGTTTATTTTTGCTTGAAGCCATGATATTTCTCGATTTAAAACGTATTATTTTTTACTATGATATGTTTAGTTATGCTTGTTAAGCATGACTGAATTTTTTAAAAAGCAATTATTTGCTATATGAACAATAGTTTTCACAAAAACAAGTGTGTTTTCATTTATTTATTTTTGCTAAACAATTCACTTGTTTTATTCTTTTTCATTTTTTGATTTCGATAGTTCATACTATTGGATTTAATCCTTTCGGGCCTCTTGCTAACGATCTATTATTCCATGCCAGGTATCTGGGCTTTCCATGGCTGCAAGGCCGAAGTGTTTTTTCTTCCCTTAATTCAACCCATTGAATCTCTGTTTTAGCTTACCTTGTGACAGTGTAAGTAGAAGCAAAACATTTATATCACGAATAAGGCAATTTTGGACAGGGTTTTTTTTTAAAAAAAAAAATTACCTCAATCAAGTTTATCAATTGTTTTTATTAAAAATCATCCCTATTTTCATAATTATAAGATTAGGTATAAGATCTAACCTTATTTAGACATGAGAATAAAGGATTCAAGACAGACAAAAAAGAATAAAGTTTATTCGAAACAATTGCCATTGTACAGGACAAAAAAGAAACTGTTTGATTGCATCTCTACTTCCATTCATCGACGATTCAAGACAGACAAGAAAATAAAGGAGATGATTGTTGATGAAAAAAAGACATGTGCAATAGTAATCTGTGGCACCCATGCAAAAGCCAGTATAAACACAACCAAGTGTTAAGCAATTGGGTAAAGGGCACATCAAACACAACAAGGCAACAACTAATAATGAGCTTCGCACATTTAGATATGGTAGGGCCATTTCATTTCCAGACCAGTTGACACGGGTCTCTGTCAAGCTCGAACGGCTAGCTGGTACTTTGGTAACATATACTAAAACACTGCTGCATATCTGGCTCTCTGACCATGGCCTATGGTTCCTGGCTGAAGACAAAAGAGCCGTTGCTTTCTTCCCTCTTGGGGTATATCTTCTTCTTCCACTATCACATTCCAGCTAGCAGCAGCAGCCCTTCTGTTTCTAGTTGTAGTTTCGTCAATTGCTTGTGGAATAAGGCTATCGTCAATTATTAATTATTATCTGCTGTCCATGTTGCACATGGCTCTTTGAGTTGTGGACCATCTATCCATTTTGCCAGCTTGTTTCTTTAACTTGCCCCAAGAATCATTGTGATCAGGCTCTGGTGGTTTGGTGGAAGAAATAAAGCTATGGATGGTGGTGAGAGATCGACGATCTTGTTATCAAGGGCTATCATATTCTCAGCCTGTTTTTTTTGTCTCGATGTATTCTCAGGTTCCACGTTATCCATCTCAAGATTAAAAGATTGGTGTGAATTTACTCTATATATATATACACGTTTTGGTTAGAATATTTATGCTAATTTGCTTTCTAAAACTTATTCCTGAATATAGTTTATATACATCTCAAGCCACATATTCATGATCCATTGCTATATATTTTCTATGTAAATGATCAAGTTTTACACAGATAAATAAATAATTAAATGATCAAGCTTTTTAGAAGAATACAGGTAAGAATATATATGAAAAAATGATACTAAACATGTGTGTGGATGTTTGACTCGATGAGGATTTGTGGGTGGACATATAATTATGAGGTTGATAAACACATATATACTATAAATTGCATGGTGGCATGTGTGATGATTTTTAAGCTCCAGCTTGGTAAACGGATCTGTTTTTCTATATTATTATTTTTTATGAAAATTATTTTATCACGTAAACTCTCGAGTATGGTAATAACATATGAAACGACGAAACCCCCCCACAAAAACACATTTTTTTATAAAAAAAAACTAATGTTACCTTTACTTTTTTTGGTTCAGCAGATATTGAAATTAATCAAATCTTCTTCTGGGTCATCCATAATAATTTAAAATAATTTAGTTTTTTTACTATACTTTTCACGCACAAGGCCACACCACTGACGACTCTCTGAGGAAAAGAGCCTTTTCTTTCGGAAGCAGCAGATTAGGGAGAAGAACTTCGATTGCTCCATGTTTAATTGTCTTTTTCAAGGAACATTCAATGTCACCCTCGCGACTGGTATTTAATACCAAAATAAAAAGCCTCAAATCTTATTGGCTTTGAGATTTCAATCCATGTCAATTTCCGTGATACCCTTTTCTTCTGTCACCGGAAAACTATGCTGGACTTCACCACCCACAAGAGGTGGCACTTCCTTCATTAATTATAGGGATTTTCTACCTGTCCTTTTCCCCTTACCAATCGGGTGAAAAAAGAGTTCATGCTGGCATGCAAGGAATTAGTTATCTTCTCCCTCTTTTTTATGATTAAAAATTAGATACTGTTTACTTATTATTTCTAAGTAGAGGAGATAAATAATATATAAAAAAAACATGAATTTAATTTATTTTTACTTTTGAAAAAATATAAAATTATTATGAAATCATCCCATAAATAAATTTATTTTTTTTATCCCAATCAATATGTTTTTTTTTTATACTTGTTTCTTTTATCTTAAGACACCGGTTAAAATTTTATGATGTGCTATTATTTATTTATTTATAAGTGTATGGTTATTTTGTACTATCAATCATTTACTTGTGTGTGGTTGGCAGAATTTAGCGTTGCAGCTAAAAGAGACCGGTGGAAAGGAAGAAATTCAATTATTTGTCAAAGTTGATGGAAATTAATTAGAGTATGCATTGATTCAATCCATATCTAACGTTAATCAATATCTCTTTTAGCAAATGCAGCATGCTTTGCTTAATTCTGACTCATGAAACTCCACGTCATGATTCGTAAATTGAGGCTTTGAAGGGGCAACTTTAATACCACAATATTAGACTAATTCAATCATACTTCTATGTATTGACAATAAAATTAATACATGTTTATCAATATTTCACATAATCAGATATCCTTACCCTTAATATCTTCATAATACCCAAATCAGTCAATGTTATCTTTGATAATTGTTATATGCATCATATAACTTATTTAGAATCCAAGTTGGATTTGATTTTAAATTGTTTTTTTTTAAAAAAAGAATTTACATAATAATGTCATTTTATAAGTTAATATATTTAATACTGTAGTTCAACTATGTTTTTAAAAAAATTTAAAATGTTTTAGTTATAAATTATTATTTTAATATATTTTTTAAATAAAAATATTAAAAAAAACAATATATCCTTAATCAAATCCCGGAGGCAAGTCTTGTACCCATGACTTTGACTACGTGACTACTGTTACTTCAGTTACTACCACTTAACTAGGAAGTCTTCATTATTCAACAAAGTTGTTGGGAAATGACTTTGATTAGAACTTGAAATTGCCTGAAACACACGCAATGATTTAAATTAAAACAAAATCATACAACGGCTAATTAAAAGCCCTCCACGAGCCCTAACATTTTTATTACATCACTTCCTGTAATCTCGCATAAGAAACCAAACACTCAAATAAACAAATAAATAAACAAAACCAAACAACAAATAGCTGACGCGGTTTTATCTTCTTCACCACTACTTGCTTTTTTAGCTGTCTTCCTTTCTCTCTCTAAAGAAGCTTCAGTTTCTCTCTCTAAAAAGAGATACAACCTTTATCTCTAAAACCCTACTAAACACTCAAAACCCTTGCAACCCGTTTCAGATCTACAATACATTTTATCCTTGTGCTATGCGATTTCGAGAGAGATTAAGAAGTTGAAGTGTTAAGGATAGAAATGTCTAACTCCGACCCGAAAGCCCGACCCATACCAGGGAAAAGGCCACCGGCTCCGGAATCTGCCGCAATGCCGCCGTCTTCGTGGGCTAAAAAAACTGGTTTCAGGCCCAAATTTTCTGGTGAGACCAATGCAAGTGATTCTGGACAGATTTCACTCCCTCCGAGGCCAAAAGAGCAACGGGATGCCCAACCGGATCTTGAAGCGGGTCGGGTCAAGGCAACACCACCACAGCCACTACCAGTGCCGCCACCGCCTGCAGTGAACGGGGCTGACACGGTGGTGGCTTTACCATCAGAGAATAAGGATCAGACGGTGGTGAAGAGGAGGAGGGACTCTGATGGTGGTAGTGGGGGAGCAAAGAAGGATGGTTCCGGTCACGGGGTAAATGGGGCGGGTACTAATGGGCCACCGTCGGGACCGAGAAGAGCAGCGGCGAGGAACGAGGAAGTGATTGACGTGGAGGATGATGGCTTTGCTGGAGGGAGACACACACACATGAAGTATGAGTTAAGAGACACTCCCGGTCTTGGTGAGTGTTTTTTTCCCCGACTGATTGGTTTACATACTGACTTTAGTTGCTTCTTAATTGGTAACAATGATGTTTGAGGGAAGTGGAAGTAGTGTGCTTTTGTTGTTTTTTAATTGGTAATTTGAACCGGGTTTTATTTGGTTTCATAGTTTGTATGGTTCCTTTTGGATTTTTTGCTAGTTTGGATTAAGTTTTCGTAGGTTATTAGATTTTGCGAGTAAAACAAAGTGCTTTTAATTCATTTTTAGCAATGTTTTTAAATTGGGTTGTGCTGATTTTGAGCGTGGAGGTTTGACTTCGTTAGGAATTGCAAGTAAACAAAATATTGTATTGGCTTGCTGGTAGTCTGAAATTATTGGGTGATTCTTTGAACGGATATATGATGTATGGGGCTTGTTTATTTATTGGTGACGGTTAGATACTATGGGGCAATAAAAAATGTCACCTTCTCTGTTGATTTTAGTTGTCATTTTAATGTATTCATGATTTGTTTTTGGTATAGTGCTTCAGGTTCTTTTTGTTTACTGGATATGATGGAAGAACTCTTTTTGTTGTTGGATTTGTTGGAAATTTAGAAGAGTTTTGATTTTTGGTTTGATATTTGAAGTTTTTGTTGTTTATTGATTCAAAGTATAGATTGTAATGGTTAACATGTGTTTTTTAATCGGTTTTTGTGGTTAGTTTTATTGGCTTATGGTTTTGTGTAATGTTTCAGTTCCCATTGGTCTATATGGGTTCCAGCATTACCTTTCAATGTTAGGTTCATTGATTCTCATTCCACTTGTCGTAGTTCCTGCAATGGGTGGCACTTATGTGAGTAGTAGTGAATTATTTATTTAGACTTGTTATGATTCTCATAGTCTGGTAGAAAATATATTGTGATTAGCTTTATCTGATTTGATCTAGTTGGTGTAGGAGGATACTTCAACGGTGGTGTCAACAGTGCTCTTTGTTTCAGGAGTCACCACGCTCTTGCATACATCATTTGGGTCAAGATTGCCTCTGATACAAGGCCCATCATTTGTTTACCTTGCTCCAGCACTGGCAATAATCAATTCCCCAGAGTTTCAAGGACTAAATGGAAATGTATGTTCCTCTGTTCATTTTATGTTTACTTGAGATATACAGGTTAGTGGTTGTCTTTTTTGTGTTTGTCACCAGGCAACTGGGATAAAAAGTGAGTTTGCTGTGTTGTGCTTTTATACCCAAACACATGCCTCTTCTACATTAGGCTGATGTTTGTTACGAATTTCATCTTTTAATTAATTTGAATAATTAGGACTCTTTGATGTGGAAAGCAGCCCGTTCGCCTTTTACCATTCCATGCATCACGTTTACTTTTATTTTATCTTCCATCATTCTCAAAAATGGTTTTAGTTATTTAGAGTATTCATCAGCTTGCGATTTTGAGAAAAAAGCAGTAGAATGCAGATGACTGATGCCTTATCAAATCAGTTTTCCAACTAGCCTCCAACACTCTATGTTAACTGCATTAAACAGTAATCTGATAATATGAATTTGCTTGGTGGAATCATACACTAGAATCTAGATATCATATAGGAATCGTTGCATGGCAGAGTTCTATGGCATACACACACACACACACACACACACACATAGGAAGATAAATGTTGTTCTGAGATTTAAGTTCCATATGGTTGTAAACAAAGAAATAACAGACTACCTGCATAATTTTATCGTAATTTTGGCTACTGAGAAATTCATGTTCCTAACAAGACTTGTAAAAAAATATTCCTTTGCAGAATTTCAAGCATATAATGAAGGAGCTACAAGGAGCTATCATTATAGCTTCAGCTTTTCAAACAATACTTGGATATAGTGGACTGATGTCAGTCCTTTTGAGGTACATTTTCAGCATCTTTATTATTTTGCACCTTTTAACTTAGTCACTTCACCTTCACATCTTTGTATTCCGTCTAGAGAGCTACTCTAGGTTGAGTGGATTGAATTACATTGTTTCAATAATTGTATCATAATAATTGCTTAAATATGAAGTGGAGTCAATTTGTTGTTGGCAATTGATGTAGGACAGATAAACCATTGGGAAACATTGGCTGTCATTTAGAGTTTCATTAAGTATACCCTTCTTTTACATCCTGTTACCTTGTGAGTAAAATAGAAATTCATTCTTTATCTATGCATCAATTTTCAATTTTTTTCTGAAGGGTCAAATTCTTGCAATACTACCCTAAATTTTTGTACAGTTTCAATATTGCCCATCCATTAACTTTTCTTAATGTCTGTTATGGAAACCAAAAGCATGGGTGTTCAAGTCATGTGAATCCTCTTCTTTCCAACAGGCTAATAGTATACACATTAATTTGCAACGAACTGCAATATAGTTTTATCCAAGCTTTTAAATTGAAAACTTCCAAATAAGTCTCTAACCAACACACCTTTATGCCACTTTTGTCAGTATCACTTCCTTGCTCCAATCCCACATCGGATAGGATTGAGGGCATGTGAGCACCTGAGTAGTGCACTACTAATAACTTGAAGTTTAAGCTTTTGGACCTTGTGAGGACAAGGCCCAATCCATCATGCTATGTCGGGTCAATGACTACTCGGGGTGTTACCACCTTATTAGCTGCCACAATTAAATTATTTATTTCAGGTTGTTCAAATCATATTTTGATTTTTGTTTTGTTTAGGTTTGAGAATTTTTTTTTCTTATAGGAAAACATGATATGTATTTTCCAAGAATGAGATAGTTCATTTTGCATGTTAAGAATGTATCCAAGTCAGGCTTTTGCAGAAGATGTGCAGTAACTCAACCTCTGTTTGTCTCTGTTTAATTTTCAGGTTGATCAATCCAGTGGTTGTTGCCCCAACTATTGCTGCTGTTGGACTTTCTTTTTATAGTTATGGTTTTCCACGAGTTGGTACCTGTCTTGAGATTGGTGTGGTGCAGATATTGCTGGTTATTATGTTTTCTCTTGTAAGTTTGGTGAAGTTAAATTTTGCCTTGAATTATTATTCAGTTTCAATTTCCTTTAATTTAATTAAAAGAACCTTCATAAGATATCTGTTTTCAGTTGTGTGCCAAAACAACTAAAATAATGTTTTCTGTACTTTCTGCAGTACCTGCGTAAGATATCTGTTTTTGGTCATCGCATATTTCTAATTTATGCGGTAAGTTTTCTGCTGTGTTAGCTTTCCATCAATATATTTAGTTGCTGCTGCCTTGCCCTTCCTCACTTTTCCCATCATTCTGTTATTGTTGATTTTCCATTGTATATCATGTAAGGTTTGTTAGAGCTTACCCAAATTACAAAATTTCTGGCGTGAGACCATGTGCAACTCATCAGCCACTATGATGAGGTCCTCTTCCACAAGCAGCAATAGACTTCTCAGTCTAAACCACTCACTTCTTGGCCCAATCCAACAGCACTGACAAAATAGAAGAAACAAAATGGGCGTTGGATAAGTTCAAACCAATGCTAAGCTTTAATATTGTTGACACAGTATTTCATTGCTCAAACCACACTGGCCTTCTGGTCTTGGTCTGAGTATTGGTGGTGGGGTTGAGGTGCACATGAGGGAGTATTAAGTTGAACATTGCACCCTGCTGTAGCAACTTAAACTATTAGACCATTACACTGTTAAAAATTATGTGCAGTTTGTGAGATAATGAGGTTATCACTTTTTCAATCCCAGGTTCCATTGGGTCTAGCAATCACATGGGCGGCTGCTTTCCTTCTTACTGAAGCAGGAGTCTATAGTTACAAAGGTTGTGATGCAAACGTTCCAGCATCAAACATTATATCTGACCACTGCAGAAAGCATGTTTCCAGGATAAAGCACTGTCGAGTTGATACTTCCCATGCACTGAAATCTTCCCCATGGTTTAGGTTTCCTTATCCATTACAATGGGGTACTCCTGTTTTTGAGTGGAAAATGGCTCTCGTTATGTGCGCGGTGTCCATCATCTCATCTGTAGATTCGGTTAGTTTCCCTTCAATGTCATGATTGACACCTCTCTTGGAGATTAAGATTTTCTAACAATCTAATTTCCTATACGTCATTCATTTTTTTGTTTTACTTTTAAGTTGCAGTCATTCATGTATTGATCATTATTATAAAAGATCCTTGATTTTCCACACGCATAAAAACCCAAATGTTTTAGTTTAAATAAATAAATGAAATATTATTGTTGGATTTTGCCCTAATTTACCGGGGAAAAAAGGGAAAAGAGGAAGTAAAATTCTGAATAAGCTGGTTGAATTGGTGAAATGTCTGAAGCTTGCTTGAGAAGCTAATACTAATCATGTTATACATCCACTTGGATTGTTTTCTAAGCATCAATCCAACTAAAGAGGTCGTGGTTGTCTAAATTAGGATCATAAGATATCCATTTTAAAGTTGTGGAAATCGCTAAAAGTAATTTAGTAGGTGTCTAAATAGTACTTTGTGAATTTGCTAAACTTCATATCAATAGATATTAATGACAATGACCCTAACAACTTTGGCTAATAGAGTGTTCTCTTTAATATTTATATATTTTGACTGGTACTGGTCAATAGAGAGTTAACCCATATTTGATTCATTTATATTTAGTTCTCGTAAAGATCCATGTCTAGCTATATGTTAGCTAATATTTGTTAAAACAGCAGTTGGATTTTATAAAGAAAAGTTGCATTTATTACAATTGCAAATTTCTACTTCCAAGAAGTATTGTGGGGTGTGAGTGTTTCTGAATTTATTCATTCATAAATGATTTTTTTTCTTGAAGTTCTGTGGGAGAGTGCTTGTGTCTAGAAAAACATGAAATTTATATGTTGTGCTTATGGAAGTTTAGAGACATTGACATGTGGTCTCATGATTATAAAGTAAAAACATATATCCCTTTGGAAGTAATGCCCACATACATGAAAAAAAAAAGGCATTTATTATAAAGCTGCTAATATGATCTATTAAGAATTAAATGACTATATTCCTTATTTGGAAGTAATGCCCACATACATGAAAAAAAATAAGCATTTATTGTTGTATAAAGCTGCTAATATGATCTATTAAGAATTAAATGACTATATTCCTTATTTGGATTTGGGTTTGAACCAGGTTGGCTCATATCATGCATCGTCATTGTTGGCGGCCTCTAGGCCTCCAACCCCAGGGGTTGTTAGTCGGGGGATTGGTCTTGAAGGCCTTTGTAGTGTCTTGGCTGGTCTATGGGGTACTGGAACTGGTTCTACTACTATAACTGAGAATGTGCACACTATTGCTGTGACTAAAATGGGGAGCCGCAGAGCAGTTGAATTAGGTGCCTGTGCTTTGATCCTCTTATCCCTTATAGGTAAGTCTTAAAGCTTACAGTTCACAGCTTCATTAATCAAAGCATGTGTTAGTTCAGATTTTTCCTGTAACTATTGCAATGTTTTCTTTATAACATGTTCATTGTATGTTTTGTATGGATTGTTTGATTAACTATGATGGTGGGCCTTTTCCATTTGGTGTGCCCAGGATGTTTTGCGGAACAGTCAGCTCAAAATGTGTATTTGAGTGGTTTGTGGTTATGTCTATCATTCTGCAATTCTTACTTGTGTTGTTTTAACATGCTGCAATCTTTGGCCTGCATTTACCTTGTAATGAAACCAAAAGGTCATTTAGTTCATCACCATGTCCTCTGCGATTGCAGTAGCTGTTAAAGTTGTGCCAGATAATTGTTGCAATCTTTAGGAACTTCTTAAAAGAAAGAAAAGGAAGAAGACAAATTGCTTGCACCGCATGCATGTTATAGAGTGCCTATGGCAAGCTATGTGGCACATTTTGCTTTAACTAAAAGGTTGTTTTATTTATTTATTTATTATTGATTAGTAAAAGCATTAGAATTTAGAAGCTTATGGCACTTGATCCAGTTCAGAGGCTCACAGTTTCTTTTCTAATCTTCTTATTATTGTTCTGTACTAGTACTTGTATATCATAACTTTGCCATTCAAACAGGTAAAGCATTTGTACTAGTACTTATATATCATAACTTTGCTATTCAAACAGGTAAAGTTGGAGGATTTATTGCCTCAATTCCTGAAGTCATGGTTGCTGCTCTCCTTTGCTTCATGTGGGCAATGCTTGCAGCATTGGGATTATCAAACCTGCGTTATAGTGAGGCGGGAAGCTCCCGGAATATCATCATAGTTGGTTTATCATTGTTTTTCTCCCTTTCAGTACCATCATACTTTCAGCAATATGGCATCTCTCCAAATACAAACTTGTCTGTCCCAAGTTATTTACAGCCATACATTGTGGCCACACATGGACCATTCCGCAGCAAATATGGAGGGGTATGCATCTTGTTAACTTCTATTCTTTATTAATTTTTTTGGTTTGCATGTTAAACTCATCTAGACAATTTCCTAGCAGATGCTGTGCCTTTACTCTCTATTAAAATTTTGGCGTGTTATTGGTTGGTAGCAAAATCACAAAACTAAGAACTTAGAAACATAAATTAGAATTACTTTCTGTGTTTCTGGCCAATTAAAATGTGTTGAAGCATTATTGCATCTATCCTCAAATCACTCATCATGACGGTGTCTAGGGTGGCCAGTACCTTCAGAGGTCAAGGTTGTTCGGATAGATGCTTATACTATTATCTACATGATATCTCAAAGATCCATTATTCTATGTAATTGTTATCTTTTATTTAGTACATTTTCATTTAGCACTTCCTTTCATCTCAAAACCACAAATTGTTGGGCTCACCAACCCATTCTGAAAGCAAGCCTGAGATCCCGACTTCCCATGTTTCAATTCCTGTTTTATTGAAAGTCTCTGGTGACGCTTGTGCTTCAAACCTGATCTTTCCTACGAGACCATGTCTCTCATAAAAGTAAATTACCTTTGTGACATCATCGCAGATTCTCTTGACAGTTCTGATAATCATGTTTTTTTTCCTTGCAGTTGAACTATTTTTTGAACACGGTACTATCCTTAAATATGGTGATCGCGTTCCTTGTTGCTGTTATCCTGGACAACACTGTGCCTGGCAGTAAACAAGAGCGCGGAGTCTATGTATGGTCTGAAACCGAGGTAGCAAGAAGGGAGCCTGCCATTACGAAAGACTATGAATTGCCCTTCAGAGTTGGCCGGATTTTCAGATGGGTAAAATGGGTTGGGCTGTGAGACACAAGGCTTTATAGCTGTGGCGTTGGCCACTGTCCCATTGTCAAAAGCTCATCAGTGGCAGCCCTCTCCAGATGGGATGATTGATGGATCTGCCTTGTGATTCTAAATGAAAGTCCCTTTAGGCTCAAATTGGTATATAGCAGGCAACAGACTGATTTTTCTTACACGGCTGAGCCTTCGTGGGTCTTATAGAGATGAGTTATTTGTGTACATTTGAGGAACCAGAGGGATCTCCTTGTGTTGTAACTTGAAATTATCAATGATGTATCTAGTTTTGAATCATTGCCATTGAAATTTGTCTTAGAGGGACCTCTTATGTTTGAGAAAACATTGATAATCCACCCTCATTATGTATATTTTATCCAATTATTTTTCAATCACCTTCTTCTCCGAGTGCTGGATTTGAGATTATATACATCATTTTGTTTTCCTGCCTTTGAGGTATAAGTTTCACAGCTGCGTCGTCAAGACTGCAAAAGCTTTGCATAATCTGTGTTGACGTTTCTGAAAAATTAGTGTCGGCCTGTCTGGTTCAATTATTTGTCTCTGTCTGGCTTTTTCTTGCTTGTATAATTATCCTTCGAACATTTAATTTCTATGAGATTTTGTAGCTAATTAAATTTTCTTCGTTGAATACTTTTGATATTAATTAACAAATACTTCAAAACTCGTTGGTCATTAACTGTAGCTCAATTCATTCACAGTGAAATGTGTGTTGTGTTATAGTAAAGGAATTATTTTACCTTTTTTATTTATTTATCCATGAGGCTTAGCTTGAAGGTAGGATAGTAGTTTTCATGCGTTATAATAAGATTACTATTTTATCTTTTATTTTTTTATTTTTACTATGCTAAAAAGTAAAAAGATACACACAACCAATTTTTAAAGTTTTTAGTTTTTCAATTTATCCCTTCAATTACAATTTATCATTTGTTTTATTTTTAATTTTAGTTCTCATTCTTTTAATTTTTCTTTCTCTTCATATGCTTTTTATAGATTTTTTTTTCAATTTAGTCCTTCAATTACAATTTTTAAATGTTTTGTTTTTCATTTTGATTCTTATTTTTTAAAATTTTAGTTTTTTTTCTTTGCTCTTTTGTTGAAGTATTTTTTGCTTTCAATTTTAACCTTCAATCAAAGTTTTTTTTTTGTTTTTTTTTTCTAATTTAGCCCTTATTATTTTGATTTGTTTTTTCTTTTGTTAAAGTTATTTTTCAATTCAATTTAA
>Ga0307515_10010843_pt1 | contig 17385 bp, 6 predicted proteins | sample 17_EM_MG_FD_194513 | JGI IMG/M metagenome (GOLD analysis project Ga0307515, IMG submission 194513) | Populus trichocarpa ectomycorrhiza microbial communities from riparian zone in the Pacific Northwest, United States - 17_EM | ecosystem: Host-associated > Plants > Roots > Unclassified | place...
CTGAGAAATTATAAACGTTCAAGAAAACACGAAAGAAAAAAAAAAAAGCTGACCTGGTTTTTAGTATATCTTGCATAGTACGTACTACTATCAACGTTCCCTAGGCAAAAGCCGGCTCATTACTCGTCCCCCCCTCCCCCCTCTTTTTCATTTTTCACAAGGCCTTTTTTTTTTTTAATTTTATTTACAGGTACTAGATAAGTAAATAACTCTCTCTCTCTCTCTCTCTCTCTCTTCTTCACTACAGTGTCGTCGTCGTATGGTTTTCGTTTGTAAAGATTCCTCCATAAGCACAGGGCATTAAAAAGAGAGAGAAAGTTAAGCAAAAACCAAAGCAAAAGAAAATTGTAGAGAGAGAAATTTATAAAAACTAGTGCAATAACTCTCCGGGTCCGGGAAATGCCCTTCTCTCCGGCGTTTCCGTTTCCTCATAACCACCAAACAACATCAAATGCCCAACCCAACAAATGCTGCCATAAATAACAATTAGAGATTTTAAAGCAGGAGAGAAATTTGCGGAGAGAAGAGCGTGAGGGGTGTTTTTTTATGTGAGCTACAAAATGCGTGAAGGACTTATCGTTGATGAGGTAACCGGCGTCGTTTCAACCACAAAGAAGAAGAAATCAGGAGAGCTAGACAATACTACTACTAATAATAAGCAGCTAGATAAGGTTATACTACTCGTGGCAGACCAAGATATCACAAAACAAGCAGCTATTCCACCACTACCCATTGTTGTTAGCCGCGCTCGATCCCAATCCGCCACCCGCCGTGTCACTCCTGCCACCACGGTCGTCACTGCCAGCAGCTCGTCAGGCACCACTGTAGAAAAGCACCTCCCGAACGGGGATCTCTACATCGGATCATTCTCGGGTCACGCGCCACACGGATCCGGGAAGTACATCTGGACCGACGGGTGTATGTACGAAGGCGAGTGGCGCCGCGGAAAAGCATCTGGGAAAGGGAAATTCTCTTGGCCTTCAGGAGCTACTTTTGAAGGGGGATTTAAGTCGGGTCGGATGGAAGGACCCGGCACTTTTATCGGATCCGAGGGGGACACGTACCGCGGGTCATGGAGCTCCGATCGAAAACATGGGCATGGGCAGAAAAGGTACGCGAATGGAGATTTCTATGAAGGGACATGGAAGAAGAATTTTCAAGACGGGCAAGGGAGGTATGTGTGGAAAAATGGGAATGAGTATGTTGGTGAGTGGAAAAACGGCGTCATTTCAGGGAGAGGAGTTTTGATTTGGGCTAATGGGAATAGATATGATGGGCAATGGGAAAATGGAGTGCCGAAAGGGAATGGGGTGTTTACATGGCCAGATGGGAGCTGTTATATTGGGAACTTGAATAACAATATCAAGGATATAAAAGGACAGCAATTGAATGGCACATTTTATCCTGGGAATGGGAAGGAATGTTGTTTAAAAGGGAACAAGAGTGATTTGGTTTTAACCGCTACAACGACGAGGAAGAGATCGTCAGTTGATGGAGGGCGAGGGAGTGGGATGAATTTTCCTAGGATTTGTATTTGGGAAAGTGATGGGGAAGCTGGTGATATTACCTGTGATATTGTTGATAATGTGGAAGCAGAGATGATTTATCGAGATGGTTTAGGGTTGGATCGAGATGGGATTAGACAGTTTAGAAGGGCCCCCTGTTGTTTTAGTGGTGGAGAGGTTAAGAAACCCGGCCTTCCCATCTCGAAAGGGCATAAGAATTATGATTTGATGCTTAATTTGCAATTGGGTATTAGGTAAGTTTTTCTTTTAAATATTGTTTTATTATATGGAATGAATCTGTGTGGCGTTTGCTTTGTGTTTGATTGCTTTTATGTTGTGTCTTTGTGAGTTGAGTTGGGGGTTTTGATTCTGTAATGGTGGGCATTTAATTTTAGGTATTCTGTTGGGAAGCATGCCCAGATTTTGAGGGATTTGAAGCCAAGTGATTTTGATCCCAAGGAGAAATTCTGGACGAGGTTTCCACCCGAAGGATCAAAAATTACACCTCCACACCAGTCTTCTGATTTTCGATGGAAGGATTACTGTCCTGTGGTGTTTAGGTATTGCGTTCTCTACTTTGAAATTGCCCGAGCATGTGATTTTTATTTCTCGTTATATTTTGGAACTTTTAAGGTTCATCCGTGCTCTCTATTGCGTTTTCTTTCGCCCTTGATATGATATTCAATATTCATAAATTTGAGCCTTCTAAAATTGGTTGTACACGTTCTTCCGACTTGCTAGCATTGACAAGTGCTTGATTGCTGTACTTATGTTTTATTCTTTCTTTATGCTATGGTGGTGACCTTTATTTCCCCTGGGTGTGTCAGACGTTTGAGAGAGCTTTTTCAAGTAGATCCTGCTGATTACATGTTAGCTATTTGCGGCAATGATGCCCTTAGAGAGCTTTCTTCTCCGGGGAAGAGTGGAAGCTTCTTTTATCTTACTCAGGACGATAGGTTTATGATAAAGACAGTAAAGAAATCAGAAGTCAAGGTTAGTTGTCCGCCTCATTTACTTCTGTCTTGTTAAATTTGAATTTTGTAATGGTAGAAAACAGTTTCAAAGGTGCGTGAGTGGCAATTGGTAAATTGCTCATGTCTTTGCTTTCACATTTTTTCTTAACTACATGACCAAAAGGCGGGACAGTTGCATTGATTCTGAAGTTTGGTGATCCATGTTCAGGTGCTTATTAGGATGCTTCCCAGTTATTATCAACATGTTTGCCGGTATGAAAATTCACTGGTGACAAAGTTCTTTGGTGTGCATTGTGTTAAACCGATTGGTGGACCAAAGGTAAGTTGAAGAGAAATATTTTGTTTCAACTGTTTTGCTCGTTAATGGAACTTTTTTCCATGTCTGATCATAACGTTTATTTGGAAACCAGACCCGTTTCATTGTGATGGGCAATCTCTTCTGTTCAGAGTATAGAATACATCGAAGATTTGACCTGAAAGGATCCTCCCATGGCCGCACAGCAGATAAGCCTGAGGGTGAGATTGATGAAACCACAACTCTCAAGGACCTTGATCTCAACTTTGTTTTTCGTCTACAGCGGAATTGGTTCCAGGAGCTTATCAAGTAAGTTTCAATATGCTGTATATTTTCTGTTAGGCATTTGTTTCACTGGAATTTCCAGTTGGCTTATGTTGCATGGCTCATAACATGCCATCTGATGATGACCAGGCAAATTGATCGTGATTGTGAATTTTTGGAAGCTGAGAAAATCATGGATTATAGTCTCTTGGTTGGTCTACACTTCCGTGATGACAATAATTATGACAAAATGGGATTGTCACCATTTCTTTTGCGATCTGGTAAGCAAGCATAGTGTCAATTTTAAAAGGATTGCGATTTTTATGTTTCTTTAGTTTTTTCATCAATACATGTGCTACATGCAGGAAAGAAGGATTCTTATCGGAATGAAAAGTTCATGCGTGGGTGTCGCTTTCTTGAAGCAGAGCTTCAAGACATGGATCGGGTTTTATCTGGCAGGTATATTTCTTGTCTTTCCGTATTCATTCCTAGTTTCATTTTAATGGTTTTTGTACTATCAACTGCTGTCTTGTGAATATATGTATATAAAATATTTGCAAGAGCTTGTGGTTGCGTGTTGTTTTTAGCATTAAAGATGGCCAATAATTTCTGGTATTGAAATTGGCCATTGTCAATGGAATAATTGAATGTGGAGTCTGATGTATGGGCTGGAATTGTGGGGGTAATTCAGTAAACAACAGTTGTTTGTGGGGACACATACATGATCCTATGATTTACAAGATAAGAGCGATGCTTTCATTGAACCGTGTTGCTGAATTAGACAAGTCTTCATTCTTTGGCAAAGCTTTTAACTTGGATTAATGAAAGCTTTGTGCTCATGATGGTGCGAACCATTCTTATTCAAGCCATTTAAATTTGGAGCATAAATTTTGCTTCCATGATAAATATTGTGAAGTTTTGATTTGCTAATATTTATTTGCGCATGTTTTTTATTTCTTTATGATGAAAAGATTTTTTGGTAAACTTTTTTTACATTTGATGAACTGTGAATAATGTGTTGAAATTCCAACTTGTTGTTTCAGGAAATCTCTAATAAGATTGGGAGCAAACATGCCAGCAACGGCAGAGCGGATGGTGAGGAGGAGTGATTTTGATCAGTATACCCCTGGTGGATTTAGCCATTTGACCCCTTCTCGAAGTGATGAAGTCTACGAAGTGGTCCTTTATTTTGGAATTATTGATATCTTACAAGACTATGATATTAGCAAGAAGTTGGAGCATGCCTACAAATCCTTGCAAGCAGACCCTACCTCAATCTCAGCTGTAGATCCAAAACTCTATTCAAAGAGGTTCCGGGATTTCATTGGGAGAATATTTATAGAAGACAGGTAGCAGCGGCCAAGGATGCTTGCAAGTGAAAAGTGTTGGTTGAATTTGAACTGCGCCTTTCCGTGGGGAATTATGCTGATGCGGGCAGTGGTTCGATCAAATAATCTGCTTGTTGCAGAGACCAAGCTACTGCAGATTGTGGTGAAGATAGCTCGCCAGGCCGTTTTTGAGGTGGTGCTTTTATGGCTGAATTTTGAAGATCAGCCATAAAGTTGAAGGGGGGAGAGAGGGAAAGTGTGATTCTGATGTCCTTTTTAAAATATCTCGGAGATTTTTGTGGCGACCAAGGATTTTGTGAAGGTTTGAAAGATAGGTATAGGGAACAGGGAAATGTTATTTTTTCCCCAGAGAGAGAAGATTCAAAACGGGAGGGGGCATTGGAATAAGAAAAGTGTACAGCTTATAGAAAAGATGAATGGTTTATGGGATTTTTTTGAGGGTTATATATTTAAAAAAATTGTTTAAATCACACCTCCCATTAGAGAGGTCCCATGTTCTCTCTCTCTCGCATCCTTGGACTGTTGTTTGTATATAAACGGGCACTCTCTGCTGTATAGAAATGGGGTCATTGCTTTACTTTTGCAGTGAAAGGAAGGCCATTGAGCAGGAAGAGTTAAGACATGAAAAGGAGAGAAAGCACATGAAAGATTCGCTGTTGCTCCTTTCTTGCTCTTGCATCCTTTGTTTATTACCCCTTTACTTCTTTTACTGTAGACATTGAAATAAAAAATAAAAATTCAACACTGCTACTTTTGAAGAATGAGTTTTTTTTTTCTTTGATCAACGTTGAATCTCATTCCATGACTGGATATCACAGCTCCAAAGGCTTCTCTGTGCGAAGGGTAATTTTACCCGATCATCAGTACATGCAAAAAGATAGCTTTTTTGGCAAGCTAAGAATTCTACGGTCATTGTTCTGCATTAGCAGTTAATGGCAGCCAGTTTGATGGCAGACACCACACTTCTTGCATCTGATTCAAAAATCACATGTAGCATTCCTTAATGGCAGCCAATTTGATGCCCGTCTCTTTACGCGCTAGAGCTTCAGCTTGTAATCCTAAGGCCACCTTGCATGTCCAAGCTCTGCCCAGAACAATTCTCCCCTTCTATCTCTTGCCACAAAAGCTACTGGATGCATCACAATTAAATTTTTAATCTGTCCATTGTTTGGAGGAATCCAACTATGCTGCTGCGCAAAGACATTTACTTGAACTTGGATCCCCTTGTCTTTTATGATTTTATCCAGAATTTGAGAATCTCTCTCCCCTTTTTTACTGTTATTCCTGGAAGATTGGGAGGGTAATTTAGTCACTTGGAGATGGATGAAATAGGGGGGGTCATGGGGACTGGAGAGGTCAAAGAGGGTTGCAGAGGGAGGGAGTCCAGCCTAGCTGTAGCTGGGGTCCAACGCTCCCCACAACTATAGAGTTTTGTAGCTCCTTTTGACCTTATGGTTCTCTTTATGGGACCTTCTAGTATCTGATTACTCAGACCCAAGGCACGGGTCTGTGTCGCTGTGATTCCTGGGGCCATGCCTTGATCTCTCGATGATAAGTGCCGCTTTCAAGTTCATCGTGCTAATTAAGGTATTATCCAGTTGATTTATAGCCGTTTGATTTCTGGAAAAATTCAATCTTACATTTGTTTCCATCTTATTAATTTTTTATAACACAAGATAATAAGATTTTTTGAGCATTTATTCTCACATTTTTTTTAAATAATTCTTAAATATTTTCATTTTCCTTAAAAAAAAAAAACTAGAACAAACTTTAAATTTGCATTTTGTCAATGTTACATGATAGAAAAAAATATATACATAAAAAATAGAAAAGTGTTTCATCGAAGAAACAATAACATAAAATAAATTTGTTTTTAAAATAATAATAAAATGAATTTCTATATTCTCAAAACATAAAGCATATGAAAATATATAATTTTTATTTTAATTGTTTTTATCTTGTATATTCCAAAACAGTTATCTACAATTATTTACATTAGATTTGACATCAAAATTACATCATCAAATGAATGCAAATTTTCCCTAGTATTTTAAGGTTTCTCTTCATAATAATGAAACCTTTTATGAAAATCATTAAATGAATACACATATGCAAGAGAAAGTTCAATGTGTACTTTATAAATTTTAAAACCTAGGCTGTAATTAGCAAAACATTATTAGGTTTCATATCCATCTCCTTTTAATTTAACTTTGTTAAAGAACCATCTTAAATAATAATAAAAAAACTTAAATTATTAGTTGAGATTTCAAGATATGATTTATATTATTCTCTAATATACCCTTTTAAGTGAAAGTCATTTGAGCTTAAAACTTACAAAGACTCACACTCTACCTTATATTTAATTTTTATTTATTGATTAGAATAGAGGTGATGTGATTCGAACTCATGATCACTAGATCATCAGGCTCTGATACAATGTCAAAAAACCATAACAACTCAAAAGCTTAAACTGTTAAGTGAGACTCCAAGATATGATTTATATTGTTCTCTAACAATCTTTAATATGTAGGGGTTTTTTTTTTTGAATTCTACAACATGCAGTTTATTTCAACTTACCAATATATGATATAAAAAAATTAGGTTCTCAACTTTTTAGTTGACTAGAAAATAATGATATTTTCCCTGAAAAAAGTTTATGGAATCAAATTTCAAATAAGTAGAGGAATAACATGTAAACATTTATGTAAAAGAGAATCATTTTAAGACAAATGTCATTATTCTTGATTCCAAATTCAAGTATTTACAACTATTGTTTGTTCGTTATTCCATTGCAATGCTTTTATCTGTCTTTTATATATGTATATATGTCTAATACAGATGAACAATAAATAGTTTTTAACTATTTGGACTTGATATTTTTACTATGTATGGTTTAACAAGAAGACAACTATCTTAATATGATAACAAAGAAATGAGGAATGAAGGTAGTTTGCCACGAAAAACTTGTTAGTGAAAATGCCCTGTAACTAATCGATTGGTTACGTGTAATACTGATTTTATTCATATAAAATATATTTATTATTAATAAAGATTTTCTTTATCTTTAATATTTAATTATATTTGATTAATGAATCTAATGTTTGATTAATGAATCTAGAGCAAAGATAAAAAAAAATATCTTGCATAGAAAATTATAAAGTTGTTATAATTATGATATTTCTATTTCATCAAAACATTATTCCTTAATGTTACTAGTTAATGTTCTATTAAGACTAAATATTAATTAGAGTTGTTGAGACTAATACATATTATGTTCATTTTTTTATGAAAGAAAGCAGTTGCTCTCATAAAGGATACCTACAACTAATATGCAAGTGCTTGTGAGATGACATGTACATTGAACTGACCCGCAAAAAAATCTTATATGAAGAGATCACTTGTCTATGAAAAAGCTCACGTGATAGTTGTGTAAGTGGTTCTTAGACTTGAGATTATTAAGTTATCTTAAATAGAAATTGTTATATTTTGATCCTAACCACGTCTTAATCAAGGGTAATACATGGGCAGTTATTGAGTATAGCATAAACTATATGAAGATATTTAAGTGATCAAGAGATGATTCATCATCCTAGGTGAATTAGAGAAAATATTTCATCTGTTCTCAAATAGTATTTATTGTGAAATTATTAGTCAATGTAGAATAAGTCTTGAGAAGAGTTTCAAAATTTAATTCAAAGAATCAATGATTATAATGTTGAGAACTAACATGATTTAACAAAGCAGACATATTCCATTTTATAATATCTAAATCAGAACATTCATGATGAAGGAATAATAATTACACTGATAAACTAATCATTGAAAGGTTAAGCTAAACCACTTATGAATTTTTTAATATTTGAAGGATCATGACAAGTTGCTAGACATTGTACTTGATCTTGAAATTTAAGTCAATAAATTATTGAATTGATAATAAATTAAATTGTTTAATTTATTTATTCTTATTTTATTTAGGATTATGATTTATATTTTTGCCAAATTATTAGGGAACCTAATGGGTGATACACATAAAAACCATCATTGGTAATGAAGTGTGACTTGATTGTAAATAAATTTTAGCAATTGAGGACTAGAATGTAATTAATATAGAGTAATACAATTCTAGACCCAGAAATAATTAAGGACTTGATTGAATAAATTTTTAAAATTAGTCTAAAATAATATATGTAATATTATTTAAGGAGCAAATTGATATTTTACTATTTATAGGGTTTTTAAGGTTTTTTATAAATAAAATATTATGTCTCTTATTTTCTAAGATGAATAGAGTACAATACAGAAATATCTAAAATACAAAACAAAAGAGCTAGTACTCTAAGGAATAACAATCTCTCTCTCCTAAAAAGATTTAGAAGATTTTTTATTGGTGGTTCGTGTGGATTACCGTTAGAAGCCAGACACTTGGATGACTTGGTTTGCAGCAATCCAGTCTTGAAATAATTATTTAAAACAAAAAATACTTATAGAGATGAAGGGGGCCTTTGAAATTTTTTTTTTGACAAATGGATGCATATATACAGTCACAGATAACACATTCTACTGGTAGCATTATGTATTTTATATCCCACGTATGTAGATGGGCATATGATCTGCGTAATATTCATGTTGGGGTCAAAGCTTAAGAAGTCAGAATACTTTAATCAATAACACTTCATAAGTAGATGTGCTATATATTTAAGAAGTTTGTGAGTTGAGACAAGATCTTGGTTTAATATATATTCTTCTTTTGATTATGATCCCAGAAGCATGCCTGGCTAACAGATTAGAGTAATTGATGCTTCTTTAGAGTTTTCAATTTGTAACAAATATTGGCTATGATATTTTGAAACAAAAGCCTCTACTGATCTACTTCACACTGGGCACCCATGGATTTAGAGTTTCTACCTCGTCTCCTACTAATTTAATGAGGCTACCGTAAGCCAGCTAGTTCGAAAAGGAAGTTCATTTTACATGCAGATGCCAGAATAAAAATTCTTTATTTATTGCTCTAAGAAAATTATTGTTCTTCGTTTTGGGATGATTTTCAAAAACTTTAACGACACCTCCAGTTTTTTATTTTCTTCTGTAAAGTCGTCAGATGAAAAACACTCAATGATTATTCCAACTCTTCCATTTCCTCTAACAAATTTTGGTTTGCAAGCAAACAGCTAAAGATGGAACAAATGAAGCATAGCTGCAAAATTCTCAAATTAAACTAACATATAGAATAGAGTTACAGTTGTATAACGCAGATGGGATGCTTTGCACAATGCACATTGCCTCCAAAGCATAAATATTAAGCTTATTTACTTAAAAGAGGGTACGGATGGATCTTTAATCTGATACGGATCTAAGTGAAATCTCTAGTGTTTGTTTTATAGGCTTATATTGTTAGATGTCACCGATGCAGATGCATATATATAGTAGAAAGAATTTAATAAAATGGTACTCTCCAATCCCATGCCTACATTAATTCAGACAGAATCATCGTCTGTGGCAGACATGCATTAGTTGTAACGTGTTAGTCTTCGATTTTCACTACCTTATTGTTTGTCCAGGTATTTACGCTCACCTAGCTGGGCTAGTTGTCTTCTGTATGTCCATGCTGTGACATATAATTATAACAATACTGTGTGTTCGATAAGCTGGAAACTGGAATGTCTTGACTGTAGATTACAATCTTTCTTTTAGAGATTTTTTCTGAAAATAATTTATTTATGAGGAATATGTATAAGAAAGTCCCAATTAGAATAATGTGAAAATCAATGTCTAGAAATTAAATGATTAAGGTGAGGTTCACAAAATCCCAAGAAATAACAAGGTAAAGGGATCCTTCCTTTTCTTCTAATCAATTGAAGTGAGATCTTTTATAGAACACAACATCTTCAACGAGGCATGTTACTGCCATTTCATGAAAGTTGGGTGATTGATCACTAGTATTTTTCACTCGTATCAATTCTGGGATAACAACTACCAATATCATCTTTAGCCCAATGACAAGATTATCATGTCAAAAGAAGGTCAACTTAGCTCTTTTGTTCCCACTAACTCTCGAATTTATTATCGTTGTATATGAACTTGATGTTCATAATTTAAAAAATCCCATATAATGCAAAAAAGGAGTTGAAATGTAAAACATGGAGATATATAATATAAAAAACGGGGACAAGACTGACATATATACACATTTTTTAAAGAATTTAAATGACCGAGCAATACAAAAGCAAAGGAGAAGAGGAAAAAAATGGAGACTATACACGTATTCCTAGACATGAGTGGGAAAGAAATGGATAAAAAGAAAAAAAGTTTGGGATATCAGAGACACTACATAAATAAATTCAATAAGCTAACACTTAATTTAACAAAAAAAATTCAACAACATAAGGAAAAATCATCAACAATAATTAGAATGTATCATATTCTCAGCCCAAATAAGATGGGTGTGCCTACTCATTGTGTAGAATACATGTTGCATGCCTAAGTGAACTAAATTTTCAGACTGAATAGATTGGAATTTTTGTGTGTATTGACTGAAATATATTCTTAATCCACCTAGACTAACTTATGCCAACGGAGCATGCATTGTCAAGAACACATTTTAATACACCTTTTAAATTCTTCAAAGTTAGAAAGGCATCACATGTCACCCATGACACACACCTAATTTTTTTCAATGCTTCTCTAAAATCATCCACTAGTATTCATGGCGCACACCAAATTCTCGTGCAAAGTAGAGCCACCTTTTTTCTCCCTAATGGTTATCTCCTGCCAGCATGTCTCCCCAAAAAAGTACCTGACGAGCATCAATCTTTCCACCAATGAACACTAACAATTGTCATCAATTAACAAGGGCATCTTGCTCTCTTGTACGATGTAGAAGCCTACACCACTCTTTGCATTTCCACTCTCCATAAGGTAAGTTCATAAGACTTGAGGTATAAAAGTATCTTATGTCAACAGATAAAAATACATTTAACACATCCAACAAGTTTTAACAAGAACAAAAAAAAAAAAATAGATGCAAATAGACAACTTTAGGTTCTTGAAGGAACATGTTAGAACAACGTGTAAACAAGTAGGCATGAGAACAATTGTACTCTAACTCTCTAAAAAAGTCGCTCCTACTTAAAAAAAAAAAACATTTCCCTATTGGACATTCTATGAGTGGTTATCACTATCAATCTCCTTCTTCATCTACTTCTTGTAAAAACTCCTTGTAAAAAACAATCTTGACATGAGTCAAGATCAACAACTGTACAGGTTCTTGAGGAACATTACCACCACCTACTGAGAGACTCTCCACTTTGTTGTCAAGTGTTGCGAACTCCTCTCTCTAAGAATTGTATCTCTATGAAAGTCAACTTTGATAACTACAATCTGCCTTATAGAACTTAGAAAGCATTTAAAAAATGAACAAAGTACCTTAGAGTTTGTAAGGCAAGACAACACTATATGAAAAATCCTCCCAGTAACATTTAATGAATCTGCTTGAGTGTGGTAACACAACATAGAGCTTGACTCCATCTATGAATTTGGTGATCTCTATGCTAAATTTATTTATTATTTCAACACAAGCATACCAGTTAAAAAGAGCATCAGTAAGCTTAGTGCCATAACATAACGAGAAGATGAGAGCATCAAAACATATCTTAAAAGGTTTAATGAAAAAATATTCAACATGAAAAATCTACTTAAACCTATTGCTAAAACCCTAATTAATAAAGTCTATAACTATTCTTTGTAGGAGAAATTATAAATGTTTCCTGACATAACTTTCCTTGAATGAAACAAGTAATGAAAAACTATATTTGAGTAGAGAAAGTAAATGTAACATGACAATGACAACTTTATTTTTAACCATAGGGAGCATAATCTCCCCAACACCATTAGTCTGTCATAAATAATTATCAATAAGGAAATGAAAAGATCTTATATGGTTAAGAATGAAAATATTAATCTTTAAAATTCCTAAATTCAAGATCTCTCATAAAAAAAGGAAAAAAGACGTGTCAATAAATTGTCAAATTTTTATTTTTCAGGGGTTCAACACTATATATAGGAGTTCGGAATACAAAAAAAAAAGATACAAATAGATAGAAAGAGAAGTCTAGCTAAAAAAGAAAGGCAAAGAGAGAATAGTCCATAAAAAAAAAAACCCTATTCATCTCCTTCCTTCTCTCTCTAAGTAAAAAACCTAGCCACCCTTTCCTTTTATCTCCTTCCAAACCCAAAGGAAAAGCGTCGACAACTAGCCCACTCTTCATCATCCCAAACTTGACAATAACAAGTCCACCAGAACACCTGCACAACCTCCAACTCTCTCACCTAATTTCCACAACAACTATAATGCACCATCATGATAATATCTTTTAAATTGAACAACCCTACTGTCTGATTGACCACGACCTCTCTTTGGCCAAACATAGTCACCCATAACCACCTTTTTTTTGTTGAAATTGGCCTCAATATCCACCCAATAAAACAACCCGAAAACATAGTCTTTTCTTACCAAACTAGTCAAAAATCAACATTAATCAACCTTAAAATCACCTTAATCATAGCCCGAACAAACCCAGAAGTAATAACAACTAAATAAGCCCAAAATCATGCCCATTCCTGGTATTTTTTATAGAATATATCCAACTTGTAGGATACACACGTGCCATCACTGTCCAACACATTCTCCATACTCGTGCATGTAAGCCATGTGCCGTCATTGCTTGGTTTAATGTAGTAACTTCCGATCGATGTTAGCAACTTCTAAGGTTGTTTTTGAACCTTAACACAAATTTTTTTTTCATAAATTGTAATATTATTGATTTTGTTTTATTTTTCCAAATAATTTGTAATATTATTAATCTTTATTTATTTTTTGAATGATTTATAATATTATGATTGTTGCGTATATTGGTGAATAAATGAAGTGTTATGAGTGCGCATCATTGTGTGACAACCTCGAAGGTATGAAGCTGTCAAGGAATTAATATTCTTTAAGGATGGAAAATAGGGTTGAGAGGATTGAGTTCAAATTTGATTTATCCAAAATATAATGATTGTTCTCAGGGTTGAAATCGTAAGGGTGAACACTATAACATTTAACAGTTTTACCGACGGAATTTTTCCGTCGGTGTAAGATACACATTCCGTCGGTAATTAATTTACCAACAAAATCACCGACAGAAATGCTCCGTCAGTGAATCTTTCATCGGTAATTTTTTGTCCGTCGGTAAATTCGTTGGTAATAAAAAAATATTATTACCGACGGATTTACTGACGAAACAGACACGTAAAAAAAAATTACCTGCTTCATTCCGTCGGTATATCCCTCGAAAAAGACCATTGGTAATTATTTAAAAATATTTTAAAAAAATCCATTTTATAAAATTATAAAATAATTAAATTAACATAAACCAACACTCTATAATATATACTCAAAATGCTTGGAAAAAAGAATAAGAAAATCAACTCAAACAAATTTACAACAAATAAATAAAACAAAAAAATAAATTCAACTAAAAAAATTCATATGAAAAAAATGAAGTTGCAATTGCTAAAAATTAAAAATCCTATAAATAAATCAACTAAAAATTGATGTCATATATAAAAAAAAATCTCACAACAACATTTATACAATTATTAAGAACAAAAACAATTAAAAATAAAATAAAAAACAAATATAGTGAAAAAAATCATGAAAAAAGAAGAAGAAAAAATCTTACCTTAATGTAGTTGCAAGTGAAGCTAAGGAGAGAAATTTTTTTTCGTAAAGCATATTAATTAAAAAAACTAAGAGCATAAAAGAAGAAAGAAGAAGAAGACATACCCGAGCATGGAGAAGAAGAGAAGGAGATGATGAGAGAAGAGAAGAGAAATAAATAGTTATTGATATTTTTTACATATAGTGAAAAGGAAGAAGAAGAAGAAGTAGAAGAATAAGAAATGAGTCTGTCTCTTGTGAAATAAGGGGATTCAGATTTTTTATTGGGGCGTGTTAGCGACGGTTTTACCGACGGATAATTAAATATTAATATTTTTTAATTATTCCATTGGTAATTCCGTCTGTAATATTTAATTTAAAATTTCAATTTCATAAAAAGTTTTCAGAAACCGCCAACAATCACTGATGATTTTTCAATCCGTCAGTGATTTCATCTGTAATATTTAAATGAAAAATTTAAATTAATTGATTTTTTTCCAGAAAACCATCAAATAACATCGACGACTTTTTAATCTGTCGGTGATTTTGTATGTAAAGAACAACATTTAACAATACAATTGAAAAGTGAACAGTTCTGGAGCTCTTTGGAAAATACCGACATAATTATTCCCTCGATAGGAATTAACAATGCAATTTCTGTCGGTAATTCCGTTGGTAAAAATGACATGTCATCATTTTTTTGCTTTATTTTAATTTTTTTTCTCACTGTTATTTTCTCGATATATACCAAGGGAATATTTTTGTCGGTAAAATCCTTGGAAATTTACCGACGAAAATATTTTCTCGATATTTCTGTTTGTATTTATCAATTTTCTGGTTGTGGAATAAGTATTTGTTCATCGTGATGCTTGTCTTGTAATAAATGTTTTTAATGTGTTTTATACATTAAATTTTATTTTGTGTTTATTTTCATGTTTTGTTATATATTTACTATCTTTTATTCAATAACATCATCTAAGACTAGATGACTCGTTATACATTAAAGCTCCTTTTTTATCGAGCCATTTAAATTTTACGTTCTTAATGTGGCTTTTATGAACAATTTAGTAACGTAGTTAATTAAACCGGTCGATCTTCTTGAAGAAGAAGCAAATATACGTGTTGGCGTCGAATAATTACATTCAGATTGAGAGCATTCATTACGTTTGTTTCAGAATGTCTTCTTATTTAGCTTGCAAAAGTACTGGAACCCAGCCAAACTCATTAATTAATTATTCAATAAACAATCTTTCGTAGTTTATTTGGTTTTTTAACCTTTTTTTTTTTTTGCGGTGTTTTCAGGAAAGGAAGATCAATCTAAGCTAATAAAATTTTACAAACATTTGTATTCTGATAAATTGAACAAACATTTCAAATTTGAATATGCTTCATAAGCATACCAACTTTTCTCATCTACTCTCGACGTTTTGTTTAAGAGTTGGGTCAATAGCAACATTCATCCTACAAATAATTGTGCAGTAAGCTATGCTTAATTCCACTTTTTCGCATCCATGCTCAAATAACATCCTACAAGTTGAGTTTGGCAGGAATTAAATGATGCATGTAATGGATTTATGAGAGCACGTGTGGCGAAGTTGTACTTAGATGTCAAACCCACCGCATTCTAGGTGGTAGGAGAGCCGAGTGTCCTCCTTTTGAGCCATGAAACGAGAGAAATCCCGTGTGCAATAGCTGTGTGTGTGCAAGTTATTTCACTATCACATCTAGCTAGCTTCCCGTGAAGAGGACCCAGCATGCAACCTCCATTCAATAATGAGAGTTAAGAGCGACGGAGACTATACCTAAAGCTAAAAAACCCTTCGAAATGGACCTGCCTTAACCAACCAAAACCTTGAATCGGTCTCGCCTACTTCATGAAAGATCTAGATACGGTTGGCTTCATTTCAAATATGCAAGTTGTGATAGGGCGTGCTGAAAATGATGTAGAATGAGCTAAAATTTGTGCGAGAACTAAAAAAAACGCTTGAGTTTTGTATTATTCTCATAGGGCCCAAGTTACGTACGATGACACTGGAAATTGTATGATCTAAGCTGACATAACGACAGCGATAAGAACCAGTGAGTTGTCTGGCCTCCAATTCATAAGTAGGGTGCGGCCATATGTCGGGGAAAGGGCACAATCATACCCAGCATGAGGCTTGTTGGAAGGGGGACAAACAATCCCCCATTATTAAATGCTTGGACACATCAATTATAGCTCATTTACCTAATGAAGATTAAGCGAGGAAATTATGTTAGAAATCGTATTATAATAGCGTAATACTCCTAACTAAGATCTCTATACTTTTTGTTTTTTTTTTACTCCCTTGTTTTTGCTTCATCTGGGACAGTACTGAGAACTTTTGGCCATCTTTAGGTTTCATTGCAATTTGAAATTGAGAAGCAAATATATTTCTCTCTTCTTTTACCAGACAGTATTTCTTATTAAAACATGCATGATCAAGAACAGCTTTTACACGAGGATAACTTCTTTTTTTGACAATTTATACTAGGATAACCTTGACCAAACGCAAAACAAAATTAAAGATAATGTTATTCACAAGGCTGAGTGGTCAAAAGCAGCTTTTATGAAGCCCACGTGTACCCTCCTAATCTTGAACCCCACCTCCACCATGCATGTCTGATTCTTTTACAATCAATTCAAAGAAAGCTAGCTTAGCTAGGGCCGGACCGGACCGGGCCAGGCGACAGCAACCCCCCTCCCCCCGGCTTCCTTCCCCCTCCCCCTCAATTTTTGCTGTGTTTTCGGCAATTCTTTTCTTGAATGCAGCCTGGCTCTTGGTCTCTCTCTCTCTCTCGCCCCCCTAAACTGTATACATGTGTGACGGGCCATTTTGAAATTTATTCAAATCAAGTCACAAGGCCCTTCAACTCAGTTAAAAAGTCCACATTGTGGATTGAGGAAGCGTTTGAGTTTGAGAATGTTGCAGGCTGCTTTTTTTTTTTTTTTAATTGTTTTTATGTTTTTTAATTATTTTGATATTAAAAATAAATTTTTAAAAGATTAAAAAAATATTATTTAGATATATTTCTAAATAAAAATACTTTAAAAAATAATCACTATTACAATACTAAACATGTACTTAGCAGGCAACCAAAGTTAGCCAGGGGTGTTAAAACTTTTTTTTTTTTTTGGTGGTCGACTTTGTTCTCCAATAGTTTTATGCAATTTTTAAAAAAATATTTTTTAAGTGTGCTTTAATTGTTGACCTATACCTAACATCATGTTGTTTTGGTAGTGCATTGATCCCTGGCCACACTATTTAAGTTTAGCAACAAC
>Ga0307515_10010844_pt1 | contig 17385 bp, 2 predicted proteins | sample 17_EM_MG_FD_194513 | JGI IMG/M metagenome (GOLD analysis project Ga0307515, IMG submission 194513) | Populus trichocarpa ectomycorrhiza microbial communities from riparian zone in the Pacific Northwest, United States - 17_EM | ecosystem: Host-associated > Plants > Roots > Unclassified | place...
CTCTGCGAGAGGCTTCCCCCTTAACGCCCAAAGTAGATAGCTCTACATTTTATATAGTTATAATATAAATATATTTAAAAGTATATTATAGAAATCTATGGGAATATATAATAATTTGGTTATTATATAATATAATTATAATTTATATAGTTACAATTTGTACAGTTTTTACAATTCGTACAGTTTGTACAATTCGTACAGTTTATATAATTCGTACGATTTATACAATTTGTATAGTTTTTATAATTTATACAGTTTGCGCGCTATTTATTTATAGGGTAGCGTTTTACTGCAATTTATTTATAGGGGTAGCATTTTGCCGCAATTTGCTATTAGGTGCTGCAATTTTGTTACAAAACGTGCGTTTTGCGCAAATTGCTATCGACCATATCCACCTGCCGCAACCGTACGGTTTGCGGCAATTTGCCGCAAACCGCAACAACGAGCCCCAAAAAAAATTTCCTGATGTACATAATCTACGCGAGACGCGTATATATATTATTAACACTGTATTAGAAATTAATTATCTATCTTTTACAATAACAATAGTATACTACGTGACGTATTACTAGTCTGCCCGTTATTATAAGATCGGGAATTATATCCGTTTATACCGACAATAAGTAATATAAATTAAAGTTAATAATGTAATAATAACTGGTGGAGTGGTTGCCTAATAGATTAACTTTAATTATATTCTAAAAATTACTATAAGGAAGGAACTATCTAGGTAGGGACTATAGTCCTTTAAATATATAACTGTACTCCTAAGAAACCCTTCTTATACGTAATATACGTATACTCTATCTACTCTATTATAGATCTTATAGATTATACAGATTATATAGATTATGTTACGTGGCTTGGCTACTATTCCTCATTACATGGTTCTACTGGTTCTATTCTAGACTATGCCTATATTAACTAACTAGCTTCTTCTAACTCTTCTCTAAGTAGTCGTAATATTATACTTAAGGCGTCCGTAACATGGGGTGTATTACTTCTTCTTTTTATTTTAACTGCCGCCCCTAGTATTATAGGTACGACTTAATATGCTATAATATTTAATCCTATAGTCCTAGCCACTAATATTAATTTAAGATTCTCTAATACGTTCCTTTTTATCTATAATATCTACTCCAATTATAAAGGCTCTTAATGATTTTTTGCTAAGCATTCTTATTATTAATTACCCTTTATATTAGCATATTTTTTTTTAACTATTAGTAAAAGAGCTGTTAATTACGCACTAGAAACTTTAGCGTATACTATTTAAATTTTTTAAATTCCTTAGTATTTATTTCTTCTAGATATTATAAGGTTATTAGCTATTTTATAATCTTCTAAGATTCCTCTAAATATAAATCCTCTAGTGGCAGATCTACCTCTATTTTAACTAGGCTAGCCGTATATTTTAAAGCACTTAGTTTATAGTTAATAAATTCTTTAATATCCTTAGTTAGTTTATTAGGCTGTTTGCTATCTAGTGGTTATTATAATAGCCTATTAGCTAGGCTATTCTTCTTCCCTAGTATATATTGGATATTAAAGTCCTATAGCTAGATTTATACTAGCTATTATATTATTAAGGCTCCTGGTAAATTAGTGGCAGTATAATTTAGTTATATAACTAAGGTATTTGTATTTATCTTAGCCGTAAAGCGGATACTATATAGGTATACTTAATACTTCTTTAATACATATAGTAATGCCTAATATTTAAGTTTTTTTGAATTGTACTTCTGCTCTGCTTAAGACTAGATGCTGCTCTTATATTAATATAGGTGGTAATAACCTTGTATATTTAGTTGTATAAGACCGTATCCCTATTTATTCTTATATCTATTAATAGCGAGAATAATTAGCCTAGCGCCTTTACTATAATTTAGTTAAACTAATACGGGTGTAGTAGTAATGGTATGCTTTAAAGTCTTTATAGCGGCTATCTACTCTATACCCTATATAAACGGAACGTTTACTTATAGTAGTTAGAAGATTAGCTTTGCTTTTATTACAAAGTCCTTTACCTATATTTAGTAATATATAATAACTCCTAGAAATGCTTGGGCAGATATAACGTCTTTATAGTTTCTCTAGTAAATAATCTTTACGACTTTTAACTCTTTTGGATATTATCCCTTTCTAATATAATGGTAACTAACTACTATAATCTTATCTTTGTAGAAATGAGACTTTACGCCTAAGATTGTATCCCGGCTTATTCTAAATCTATAAGTATTTTATCTAGCTATATAATATATTCTAGAATATATCTATATATGCCTAGAAGGCCCTCTTATCTATTATATATTGTCTATAGTCCTTTTACTATAATATTATCTAGAAACGGCAAGGTATAGTGTAGGATGTATTGCTCTAAGATCTTAGTAATTGTCCTTATAAACTAGGCTACTAAATTTATGCCTTTTATAGGTACTGTTGTTTATTATAGAAGTCCTAGAGGTGTTATAAAGGCTGTTAGGTTACTGCTTTCTATATCTAGCTCTAATTAGTTATAGCTAGAGAAGAAATCTACTAGAGATATAACCTTATACCCCGTAAACTCCTTAGAGAACTTATTAGTATATAACGGCAAATTTGTATCCCTAATAGTTACTTAGTTAATATTTATCGCCATATTAATTAGTTAGTACTTTTTATGCTCCTTTTTGCTTATAAGAAACTATGGATTTTTATATAGGCTTTTGCAATATTCTAGAGTCCCTTAAGCTAATTGTTTTTATAATATATTTATTACCTTTTCTTATAGGGCCCTTAGTATAGGAAAGTTTAGTACTTACTATGCTTTATATAGCACCGTCTTAATCTTTAATGGTGGAGTTATATCCCTACTAATACGACCTATTTTAGAGAACTCCTATACTAGAGCCTTTTCTTAGTTAAATAATATAGCCTTAAAGATTTCTTATTTTCTTGGCTGAATGTCTCCTATAATTATACGCTTTAATTATTCTAGCTTTAGTTGTATACTATAGGCCAGCTTAGTATATCGCGGCTTAAGGAAATAATTATATAGACTAAGCGGTAATCCTTAAATAGACGCCTTTTGCCGATATAGGGCTACTTCTCGCTACTTTATTATGCCTCCTATAACTGTTTTATTTGGTGCTAATAAGTTAACTAGGTAGACTTTATCCGCTTTTTATTTATACGTAGTTACTATACTTATAGCGTTCTGTTAGGCCTTACTCCTATAACTTTTTATTTATATTATAAATAGATCTATTGTCTTTAATATTTAATATATAAGGAATCTAGCCTTCGCTTTAAACACTGGCTTCTACTTTCCTCCTAAGTGCTTCTTTAGGACTTTCTTTAATATTTTACTGTTAAGCTCTCTCTATCTAGTGTTATGCTCTTCTTTCCGTTAATGGCCCTATTTAGCGGATATCTAAAATAGTAAACGTCTTTATTAAAGTCGCACCTTATTTCCCTCCTCTTTATCCTAATGCGCTAGGTTATAAGTAACCCTAGATATAATCTTAGCGGTTGTACCAGTTACACATTTCCTAAACTACTACCTATATTAATTCCTTTATTTAGTCTAAGGAATATTGTATCCTTTTAGGATATTAAGAACCTTATTTTAACTCCGCTATTTTTTAATTAAATAATATAAGATACCTAGCCTGTTATAGTTCGCTGCGTTACTAGTCTAGCCCTTACTAACCATAGCTTACTAAGTATTACCTTGTGTAATATTTCTCCTATAATAATAAAAGTTGTGGATATTAAGACGTTACCTATAACTATAGGGGCTATATATACTAATCTAATAAACTTAAACTAGGTCCTATTAGTAGATATTAGATATACGCCCTATAACTATAGGGGTAGATTTAATATTAGTAAGCCGTGTTATAGAGCCACACTTTTCTTAATAAGGTTAAGCTCTGCTTTAGAGTTAATTAAGTACTTAACCCTTTTATCTCCTATCTGTGCTTCTACCTTTAAATATTATTATTAAAACTGGGTGAATTCTGCTTCCCGTTTAATCTAGTCTACCTCTATAGTTATTAGGCTAGCTTAATTAGTATAAAACGTTAGGTATACTAATAATGTAGATACCTTAACGCCTTCTTGCTTTTGTTAGTAAGGCTCTATAAGAGGTAGTAGGAGAGGCTTAAAGAATAACCTTGCGACTTTAGGTATATATACTAGGCAGTTACTAATAGTAACTTTAATAGTTTTTAATAAGATCTTGTTTACTATTATAGTTGGGCTTAGGATATTCCCTCTTAGTATATCTATTATTCTAACCAGCTTTAGTTATACTTTAATAGTTATAGTTACTTTCGTTCCTTACTCTACTTCTCTTTTTAGCTATTTAGCATAGTTTATTTTATTAGTCTCCTTATTATTTACTAGTAATTAGGGAGCCTGCCGCTATAGTTATAGTGCGATTTAGATATGTCCTCCTGGTTATATATTTTAAACTATTGCTAGTTACGAACTAGTTAGTTTTAGAGGTGGTTTTATTACCCTTATGTCTCCTTTTAGCTTCTTAAGATTATATAACCGTGTCGTAGGCTACGACTAGGTTACTGCTTTTACTAGATTAATATATACCGACTCTACTTAGTATATATCTTCCTAGGACTTACTAAGCTCTTTTTTACTTTTAGTACTATTGCTTTCTATAAGCTCTACTAAGGACGCATTTGGTTAGATGTCTGTTGCTATTATATTAGGATTAATATTCGTATCCTGCCTTAGCTAGTCTTTAAGGAACTAAATTTAATTATTACTTAGTAAATACGAGAGTGGATTTTCTAGGTGCTTACGTGTTCTAGTATAGATTTAGTTGTTCTTGTTTATATATAGGAACCTATAGCTAACTAGTTTTTAGAGCCCTGGGCATTAGTTAATAAAATAATAAGGGCCTCTGCATCTATAATATATCTTAGCTTATACTTAGTATGCATTAAGGTTTTTTAGTCCTCTATACCTTCCTAGGCCTAGCTTATATTACTTTTATAGTGCCCCCTTATAAGATAGCAGTAGTTTATTATTATTTATTACCGGTTACAGACCTGCTTATTTTTAATACACTAACGCCTTATTTAGGAGCTGTATATACTATATTAGGTCTTAGCAAATCCTATTAAGGAACAGTATTAAAGATATAACGCCTACTAATTTAACCGTTTTAAGATTAAGCTTTTGGAGTTAACTAGTAAGATTTTCTAGCTTAGGGTCCATCTCTTAGGTTATTTAATAGGCACTTGCCGACTTATTTAGCTAAGAGACTATAGGCGGCTGAAGAGCAGCATTTCTCTAGTTTAATATGGCCGGCTACTACTTATAGAATTGTTTAACTAGCTAACGAAGACCTTACTTCTTAGGGTTTATTATTAATAAGTAGTCTGCGCCTTTATGCGAATTAAGCCTATCTTTTACAGCCCTCCTTAGTAGGTGGAAGTTAAAAAACTTTTATTTATCCGGGTTAGCTCCTATCTTAGTTATAGTATTTTTTAATATTTAAATAGGAGTCTTTTTATAAACCAGTATCCTTATTTATAGTTTTATAAATTGCTAGCTTTAGTAACCTTTTAGGAAATTAGTGTAAATTATCTATTATCACGGCTTATATAAATGCCTCTAAACTAAAGCTTGTAGAATACTGTATTACAAAAATACTAAGCTAAAGAGAAAGGAAAAGGGGTTACTAGGACTAATATAAACAAATATATAGGGGCAGCCGCCAAGGCGCTAGCAGTAGGCGAGCTAATCGCAGGTTAGCATAATATGGCAGAATTTAGCAGGTGACGTGCCGCAGCGCTGTTACATCACCCCCCTCTTCGAAAGAAAGCCTACCCTTAGGCTTAGTTAGGAATAAGATAGCGCTAGGCTTACAAAACGTGATATTATAAGTATAGGATAAGGGGGAAAAGGAGACGTAAGTGCGTCCTAACTACGTACAAAAAGCGACAGTAAGTTATATAAAAAAACACTAGGCTATAAAGAGTAGCCGCTAAAAATCTTAGCGAGGATCTAACTAATTAGATAACTTTAACCGGCAGTTAAAGTTCCTAGATATCTAAAGGTCTTATATAACGCGCGAATTCGGGTATACATGTGTTGTAATAGGCTTTTTTTTATATATTAGGGCCTTGGGGCGTTTTTATCCCTATGCTCTTTTAGTAACCTATTATCTTTATTATACTAGCATGCTATCTACTTGTCTAGGTACTTTAGGGGTCCGGGCGTATTAGGGTATTGGCCGTAGAACTCTTTAAGCTTCTAGGGGTAGCCTATATAGTTCTATATAAGGTACTAAGTTAGGTCCGGATTATAGCCCTTCTATTAAATATAGTATTTTAGCATTCCCCGTGCTATTTTACTAGCTAGTACTTTATTAACTTCCCATTTGTTATTACCATTTACTTAAATTAGCAGGGGAGGCTCGTTCTTTTATCCGGGTAATAGGTCATTCGCAGCTTTCCGTAACTTATCCGGTAAAAAAAATAGGGTAAACCTTAATTAAATCTAGAAGCTTTACCTTATACAAGTTACCTATCTTCTTAAGGACTTTATACAGTCCTACTATCTAGTAGTCTAGCTTATAGCTTAGTCGTTTAGTCTTCTAATTCCTTATTATAACCTAGACCCTATTACTAGGAGTAAAGTCGGGCTCCTAATAGTGTTTATTCGCCTACTATTCTATTAACCTTTAGGCTTTTCCTAGGTTCTTATAGGCTACCGTCTAGGCTTCCTCCAAGCATTTAGTGTACTGTTAGGCCTTACTATAGGATAGCTTCTCTTATATAGTCTGGGGTTCTTCTAGCCTGTTTTAGTTAAAGCTTATATAGGGTAAGTATCCCATTTCCAGCTAAATCGGGGCAAACCCTATAGAGTTATAGGGTAGGGTTGCTTAGGCGTAATCTATTAAGGGTAGCAGTTCAGACCAGTTGTTCTAGAAGTAGTTAATAAAGGGCCTAAGCCTCTGGTCTAGGTACTAATTTATAATCTCCATCTAACTATCTATTTGGGGGTAGTAGGCTATAGAAAGCTTTAGCTTAATACCTAAGATCTAGGTAAACTCGTTCTAAAAGGCTAATATAAACTATAGCCTATAATTAGACACGATAGTATCTAGTAGTCTGTAAATTTAGTAAACGTAGTAGATAAATAGCTAGGCTGCCTCTTTAGCATTAATGTTCTTATAACAGGGAATTAAAAACGGGCGTTTACTAAAGCGGTTAACTATAACTATAACTATATCGTATCCGTTACGGTCTATAGGTAGTTTATAAAAGTCTATAGAGATATACTATTAAGGGCGCTCTAGTATTAGGAGTAGCTTAAGTAGTCCTAGGGTTTTATCTTATAGGGTTATGGCTCTTCGGCAGTCTTTACAGTTCTATATATATTAATTAATATCCGCAGCCATTCTTAGCTAGTAGTAGCGGCAATTAATAATCTTACGGGTCTTAGTCTTACTAGGGTATACCGTAGAAACTTAGCAATAAGCTTTGCGGATTAGCTTAGTCCGTAGGTTATTAATATTAGGGACTATAAGCCGCTCCTAGTATAGGAGCAATCCTTCCTCTATTTTAAAATCGGGGTCTCCTTTTACAGCTTAGTCGCGGAGGGCCTTTAGGGTATTAACCGTGCGGTTCACAGTTAGGAGGCAGTTAATTAGCCCTATTAGTTCATCTAAGGACTCCTCTAACGGTGCTAGCTTGTTTTACTAGGGGTTTAGCTTCTTAAGGATCCGTAGGTTAAGCTATTTAGGATAGAGAAGGACACGCGTCCAGTATTAAGTCTTTAGCTTATCCTAGGGTCCTACATCTTATTCTCTTCGGGTTAGGGCATTAGCCTTAAAGTTTTACTTACTAGAACGATATATAATCGTAAAGAAGAATTAGGAGAGAATTTTAGCCTACTAAACTTATTATTTAGTAAGCTGCTTTATAGTTATAAAGTACTCTAGGGCTTTATAATCTATATATATCTTAATCCGGGAGTTCGTACCTTTAAGCTCTACGCACTATTAAAAAAGTAATTAAATAATAGCTAGCATTTCTTTATCGTGTACTTTATAGTTATACTTAGCTAGGTCTATTGTTTTTAAAAAGAAGGCAATAAGGTACCATTCACCGTCTAGATATAGCTGCGATAGGATTCCCGCTATAACTCTATTAAAAGTATCTGTTTCTAGCATTAATTTAAGGTCTAGGTTATAGTAATAAAGAACTAAGAAAGAGATAAGCCGATCTTTTATCTCTTTAAAGGCTTCTATATAGTTATTATTAAAGACAAAAGGCATATCCTTCCTAGTTAGTTATATAAGGGGTTTTACTATAACTCTATAGTTACGAATAAACCAGCGGTAAAAATTATAAAAACTAAGGAAGGACTAGATCCCTTTTACTATATAAGGGGACTTCTAGTTACAGATTGCCTCTACCTTCTTAGGGTTAACCTTAATTCCTTCTATAGTTACAATAAACCTAAGGTACTTTATACGTTTTACCCCAAACTTATATTTCTTAATATTAACTTATAAGCCCGTATTCCGTAATCTCTCCAGAACCCTCTTAACATAAACTTAATACTTAAGTTCGTTATTTAAGTATATAAGAATGTCGTCTAGGTATACCATGTAGAATTTATTAAGGTAATTAAAGAGAACGTTATTTATATACCTTTAGTATATAGCTAGTCCGTTTATTAATCTAAAAGGAAGAACTTTATATTTATAAAAACTATAACGGGTACAGAATATTATTAAATCTTTAAATATAGGGTCTATTCTAATCTAGTAAAAAGCTTAACAGATATTAAGTTTAGTAAAGATCTTTACCCGGCTTAGACGTATAAGGGTCTCGTTAATTAAAGGAATAGGATACTAATCCTTTTAAGTAATAGCGTTAAGCTTTTAATAGTTAATACAAAAATTAAGGCCTTTATTAGGCTTTTTTATAAATAGAATAGGGGAAGTAAAAGGGGCTTAACTAGGCTTAATAAACCCTTTATCCAGGTTATTAATTAAGTACTACTTTATTACTTTTAGTTTGTCCGTTAATTATTAGTAAAGGGGGCTATAACCTAGTAAGTTATTAGCTTCTAATTAAATCTTATAATTGTATATCTAGTAAGGGGGTAACTTATCTAAAGCCGCCTTTAAGAATACATCCTTATAATTTATATAAATAGTAGAAAGAAGGCATTTAACTAATTCCTTATCGGTTTCCTCGGCTAGCTCTTCCTCCCTATTATTAATAATTTGGTTAATCTTATATAGGCTTATTATAAAGACCTTATTATCCTTCCGGTATATATTAAAGTAGAACGCTATAGCGTTAATTATGGTAATATCTACGGCGGGGGGTTTATATAATAATAGGGGCGTATGTAACTTTAGGGACTTCTAGGGTACTAGCGTTATTGCTACTCCTTTTAGCTCTTATTACATCTTTTAAAGGTCATCCCTTATATCTTATTAATGCGTTCTTTTCTATACCGGTTAAACCTACGCGATTAGGACGTTGTTTACGTCGCTATCTATCCCGCTTCTATATATAGAGTCTTCTTTAAACATAGCGTTTTAGAAAAGTATCTTTATCGGTATAGAGTTCTTTCTAGCTTTACAGCGGGCGTCTTCTTAGGTAAAGGATAGGTCATAGGCCCAGATATTCTGCTAGTAGGTAGGGTTAGCCCTTACGGCTAGTGTCTTACGGTTGGTTTAGATTTCCTTAATAAAGGAGGGCAACTTTGGTCTATTCTCCGGCTAGATAAACTATCTTTATTATATATTTAACTAAATATTAAAATAGGACATCTATTTTCATCTAAGGATTATATTATAGGACCCTAGGTCTAGGATATAAAAAGAAATACCGTATTAGCGTCGTCCGTTAAGAGCGATATATAACTTTAAGATATAGGTAACCAGCCGACCGACTTAGCCGTTATAGCCTTTTACCTAGACAGGCTTCTCTAGTTGGATGGCTTTTATATTTAAAAACTTGGCAACATTATTTATATAGGCAGTATTTATAAAGGCGAAGCTATTTGCTCTAGTGTTAATAAGGGCGGTTATATTAACTCTATATCCATTTTAAGATACTATATATAGAACTATAAAATGCTTTCCACCTATTAACTAACTAAGATTAATTTCTTTAAGATTAATAGGGTATCCTAGGGGGAGTCTTTCCCTAAGGTTCTTCTTTTCCCAACTCGTCAGACGTTTCTCCTTCCTCTATCTCCTTAATATCGCCTATATCCTTTAGCTCTAGGCAAGACAAGGTAAAATAACCCTCCCTATTATAGTTATAGCACGTAGCCGAGGTAGGGTTAATTAGAGTATTATAACAAGTACTAGTTAATTGCGTAGTACATAGCTAGTTAGGCAAGGCTCGTTAGTGCGTAGTAGTAACCGCTCTTAGTATAAGAGCAGTCGTAGCTTATCTTTCTACTCTAGCTTCTATAGGTGTAGCTAACGAGTTCCAATCGCTATGGAGTCACTTCTACTAATTAGGGTAGGCGTTAATCCGCTTTAGTTCTAAGTCTAATAATAGGCAATAAGCTATAAGTCTTTTATAGGTTAGTAGGTTATCTAAGGTTACAGCAATCTTTTCTTATAGCTAGATTATTAGCTTATTATATAGGTCTAAACAGTAGTTCTTAAGGGGAACCTAGCCTTCTCTCGCAAGGTATAAGAATTAAGTTTAAAATTTAGTAAAGGGTTAGTTTGGTTTTATTATTAGGCGGTTATAGTTATACTAGGCATCTCGCACTTTATTTAGGTTAATATAGATAGCCGCTAGGTACCGTATTATCTTATTAACAGATATAAATTAGATAGGGGACTCGTCCTCAAACTTAGCTTAAAGGTACCGTTAGGCGTCGCCAGTAGTTCAACCAAAGAGGTAGAGCATTTTAGCTTCTTTAGAAAGGAAATAGTTGTAGTTAACACGGAGCTTTCCTTATACTTAAATCCACTAATTCTTAAAGATAGGGTCTATCCCGTTAGATAGTAGTTAGGGGTTAAGGAGCTTAATGGACTTTAATTACTTCGTTATTATATCCGTACTCCTTAGTATATTATATTTAGTAAAGTATATAGGTCAGCTAGGGCTTTAAAAAGGGGAAGCTAAGCCACCTTATAAGCCCTTAATGCTTCTTAAAATCCGCTCTAAGGTGTTTTATATATTTTAGGCCTTAAGACAGTCGGCCGCCTAATTAGCTATAAGGGCGCAAATCTACTCGCGGACGTTTATATAAGTAGACTATATTAATCTAAAGGAAATACATACTATTGCTTACGCATTTAATCTATAGTCTACTAACTAGCAGTATAGCGCGCTATCTATTTATATTAATAGCATAGTGGTTTACTATAGTATTAAAAAGACTATTATCCGCGGCGTAGTAAATAAATCGCTCCGTAAGATCTTACCAGCTACTATAGCTTATAATATTATATTATCCGTAAAGTGGATCTTAGGTAATTTAAATAGCTTAGCTAATATACTATCTTAATTCTAGGCCGCGGCTATCTATTAGTTCTACCTATACTAGACCCTTAATTCACTACTACTAAAGCTAATAAGTTTTTAACTAGGTGCTGTAAACCTAACGGACTACTTACAACCACCTATAAACTTTAAGGATAATGTTAACGCACTATCCGACCTCTACGCGCTCCTTCTCTAGCATGGCCTTACGCTAGCAACCTATAGAAACTATTCCTTAGTAGTTAATAGCTAGGAGTTATACTATATACTTAAAGAAGTCTCTCCCTACCTAGCTAAGCCGCGTAAACTAGGCGAATAGATTACTTACCGCGCGTTTAGTATCTCCTAGCTATAGATAGGTAAACTTAAGGCCGAAACCTTATAAGCCTATATCTCCGCAATTTGCTCGCGTTATGTAGATTATAGTATCTTAATTATAGTATTTAAGGATCCTATAGTACACCAATTACTCGCTAAAGTAGCCGCTATCTCTCCCTTAGTAAAGAAGGATAAGTAGCCTATTACTAGGGATATTCTAGCTTAGGTAGTAATACACGGCCTATTACTACTATATATTAACACTAATGCTGTATTTACCCTCGCATTTACTAGATTTCTATAGATAGGCGAGATTACGTATATTACGGCGGAGCTTAAGAACTAAACGACTTTCCTAGCGAAAAAGGCTACCTAACGTAATATTACCTTTACGCCTAGTAGGATAATATTCCGCCTTAAATAGAGTAAAGCCAATAAGTAACACTAGGGCGTTAATATTGCCATTACGGCGGTAGGCGGCCCGTTATACCCAGTCACTGCTATAATAAAGCTGTTTAATAGGGACCCTTAACCCCTTAACTCCCCCTTATTTAGTCTTAATAATAAATCCTTTACCTCTTTAGGGGTTTATAAGATCCTCTCCTCCTATTTAGTAGCTACTAGAGTTAACCTAAGTAGCTACTTAAACTACTTCTTCCGCTAGGGCGCTGCCTAGTTCGCTAAAGATTTAGAGTGTTTATATTAGCAAATTTAGCAACTAAACCGGTGGTTATTAAAAGCCTTTCGCCTATATATTAGGACTAAAACCACTAACCTTTATTACCTTAACTCCTACTTCTAGTGTGGTATACCACTCTTAGCGTAAGAATCGCTAGGTAGCAGGTTAAGATATTAAGAGGGCCGCTAAGGCGCTAGTAATAAGCGAGCTAATAGCAATTTTCTATACTAGGCATAGAAAATCCTAATTAGTTAGCTTATAAGTTAGGGTCTACAGAATATAGTAGAACGCGATAATATAGCAAAATATAGTAGAATACGGCAATGTAGTAAAATATAGTAAAATACGGCAATATAGCAGAATATAGTAGAATATAGCAGAATGCGTTAATATAGCAGAATACGGCAGAATGCGGTAATATTTTATTAGGTGTAAGAGCTTCGCTTAGGGACATCTAGTCACTTTAGGGCAAATCCTTAGCAGATTTAAGTGCTAGGAACTAGTAAAACCGCTAAAAACTAGCCCTAAAGTAACCTTATAGCCCTACATCTCCTAATTATATAGTTAAAATTAAATATCCCCTTATATAACTGCGATAGATAGATACTAGCGTCTATATATTACTTAGCAGTATCTATTTTAGCAACGCATAATACTAAGACCTCCTATAATATTCGCGAATATTAAACGCAGTTACTACGTGGCTAATTCGCTTTTCCTACCCGCTATCCCTTATACTTAGTACGCATTATATATAGCGCTTTAAGGCAATTCTTTAGCAGGTGCTAGTGTCGGACGAACAAGTCACTAAGAAGAACTCTGTCTATTAAATATAGCTCTAGAGCCTCTATAAATATATAAGAAAAAGGGTAGTAGACTAATTTGGTTACCGTGTTAGAGACTAAGTTGTTAACCGAGTCGCTAACCGAGACAGTAGTAAGATATACAAGAACAGGGTGGTGAGTCATAAAGTAGTACCTAAGAGTGACCTTAACGGTCGATATACCCCCCTAGTTGCTCAGTCTTAACTAAGCAGCTAGATAGAAAATAGAACGAAAAGTCACGATAGGCAATTTAGTGTTAAGTTTTAAAGGAAATCCTCTATAGTTACCTTACCTAATATTATTTAAATTAAATTAAATTAGGTCCTTAATGTTAACGAGATTTAACTATTAAATAAACGCCTTATGCTTCTAACGCGGTAGGGCCTTTATTAAGCCATCTATAACTATAGCAGCTATAGGCGTCTAATTAATTTTAATTCGGCTATCACGTACTTCTTAGCAAAGCTAGTAATAGTGTATATTAACGTGTTAAAGCTTTATAGAGAGCTCTTATCTATCCTTTATAAGCAGTCTAATCGTCTATAAATTATTACAGCTAATTATTTATTCCTTATCTAAGGACAATTTAATTTCCTTAAAAAAGCAACTCTACCAAATTAACTCCGTTCCTACATAAGACAGAGCCGTAAGCTCTGCCTCTATACTTAACTTCGTTATAAACGTCTGCTTGGTAGAGCGCTAATTAATTACTCCTCCAAATAGGGTGAATAAATATCCTTCCATGCTGCGTCTGCTTATTAAATTATCTCTAAACGCCGCGTCACTTACCCCTATAAAGGCTTAACTTCCTAAATTCTCTCCCAAGTATTTAATCGCGAGAGTCCTCATCTAATAGAGGTACGCGATCACTTAACGGGCCGCGGCGTCGTGTAGAGGTAAGGGGTTTCGTAGAAACTCCGATAGCTTACCTAAAGCTCTAGCTGCATTGGGTCTCGTAATATAGGTTACGTAAAGTAGTAATCTAACTATCCTTTAGTAAATGTAGATCTCCTACTTTAAAGCTTTCTCCGGGTTAGGTAGGAGCTTATTAGTACTTATAGGTGTACTAACTAAGCGTATATTAGTTAGGTAAAATATATTAGCAATCTTCTTAATATAGGAGTCTTAATAGAGCTATAGCTTCCTCTAACTCCTATCTCTTAAGACTTAAATTTCTAGGAACTAGAATAGTTCACCTAGGTCCTTTATCTTATACTTCTTTATTAGTGCTTCCTTAAAGCTTTAAAGCTCTAATTAATTTTCTCTAGTAAAGGCAACGCAGATATTATCTATATAGAAGAATATAATTAGTAAGTTATTATAGTAGAGATACGGCTTACCACTAACAGGCTTTAACCCTAATTTAACGAGCTAATTACTAAAGTTATTATACTAAAGACGTGGCGATCATTAAAGTCCATAGAGAGCTCTACGTAGTAGTAGATATTTACCCTTAATAGTAAATCCATCTAGACATTTAATATAGACGATTTCGTTAATTAGGCTATTTGCGAACGCGTTAACAGCGTTACCCTACTAGACGTCTAAATTAAATACTATAATAATTGCTGCGAGAGCTCTAAAAACCTTAGCTACTAAAGTTACTGCATATATATCCTTATAGATTAACTATTATAGATTACCTCTTATATAAAGTCAAGCTTTAAACTTTATAAGATATCTATTAGTATCTATCTTATAGGTAAATACCCAGGTAATAGGTACTGTTTTAATAGATTAAGTCTTATTTACAATTTTAAATATTCTACAATTGTCTAGATCCGTATATTCCTTTATAGCAGCTACTAGAAACTTTACCTTATATTAGTAAATTAGCAGCTCCTTCTAGTTCTTAGGTAGAGATAGGAGCTTATCGTAGTATATTTTCCTTTAATATTTAAGCCCTACGTAAAAGGCTGCTTAAAGCGGTTAGAAGGTATCTACCTCTTTAAGGTAAGTTAAATAAGCTTTATATCTTTTAACTAGCTTCTTTAACCGTTTACTTTATATAATATTATCCTTATTAACAGCTGCGCCATCCTTATCCTTTAACTCCTCCGGGTTGATTTCAACGTATTTAAATTTAGGGCGTTAATAGGTAGAGGGTGCGGAGGATCTAGAGGTGCTTAAGGAGCTTAAGGGACCTACATTAGTAGGATTTAATTAAGGTTCTAGCGTTGGTTCTAGTGTAGGAAGGCTAGGTAGAGGGTCGTCTTTTAAGCTGTCTGCTATAATTAAGTCATCGCCTTAAGTGTCTGGCTGCTCACGGTCAACAATTTGTCCCTAATTTCTACTAAAATCCACCTATTGATTTCTATCAGTGCTCACACGAATTTTATCAAAAATCTCATCTTCCTCATTCGTGTCCTTATTTAAGTCTTCTTAAAGCGTCCTATTGGGGTTAATAATATTAATCACCTCTAGCATTTAATCGGCTTTCTCTTAAAGTAAATTTACAAGATCTAGCTTGCTATTATTATAGACGAGTCGCTTATTAAATATAACGTCTCTTATTTAAATCACCTTCTTTTCGCTTAGTATATATATTCGAAAGATATTCATTAAATTATACCCTACTAGATACCCAATATAGGCTCTAGGAGCAAGTTTTTAAGTGCGAGGAATGTTATATTTAAGTAGATAGGCTTTATAGCCGTAGGCGCGTAGGTAAGCTATATTCGGTTTAGTTAGTAAGAGACCTATTACTAATTAAAGCTTTTTAAAAGGCGTCTTCCAGTTAAGCCGTTTACTTAGTGTCCTATTTATTATATACGCTACCGCTTTAAAGACCTTAGGCTAAAGCTCCTCTGGTAGTCGAGCTTTAATTCGCATATATTAAGACTTCGTTATAATTACCCCCCTAGAACGTTCTGTAGGACCATTCTACTCTAATATACTTAGAGCTGAGTACTCCACTATAATACCTTTTTCGGTGATCTAGTTATTGAATTTACCTCCAAGCAATAACTTGTTATCAATATAAATAACAACAACTTTAAAGCCGTAGCGTCGCTTAACTACATTACAATATTTAATAATTACTTGGGTGGTTAATAACTTCTATACGAATATCTTAACCTTATTTATTTAAACTAAATCGTTAAGGAAATAGATCGCGTACTTATATCCATTATAGGCTTTAATTCCCTAAATTAAATCTACATATATACGGAAGAAAGGTCTTATCGCCTTATCTATAGGTATCCTTCTTAATATAATCTTATAAGCTTTGCTAACTATATAAGTCTTATATTTAATTATTATAGGGCCTTATAGAATCGCCCTAGTTACTTCCTTAGGCAATTACTTAATAGCAGCACTTTCTGTATGTCTAAGTCGACTATACCAAAGTTATCCGTCTACCTTTTAATTTAGTAAAGGATCCGTTAATCAAGCCGCGAAGGACGCGTCCTCTGTCGTTAGCTTTAATTCGTTATATTTAAGGGTTATCTAACCGTAGTAATATCCGCAATATACGAACTTCTCGCCACCGCGACGGTAGAGGTAGTTGCCCTCATTATGCCAAAAGACACCTTTTTTATTAAGTCTATAATTATAAACTAGATTCGTATAAAATCCTAATATATACGTAGCGTTAATAAGATGGATCTTCTGTCTTCCTAATAGGGTAATAAGTATAACTTTAGCTGTTCTAAAGCCTTCGATATTTTCTATACCCGATCCTATATATAACTGCTTACTAGCCGGTCGGATATTACCTATAAATCTTACTCTGTCATTAATAACATATAAGGTCATTATAGGGTTTAGAATTACACTATTATAGAGAGCGTAATCTAATACGATATAAGCTCCTGCTTAATAAACTACAAAGCTTCCGTATAGTTTACTAGGTAAGCTCTTCTACTCTACATTCTCTATATTCTCTAGCTTCTTATCGGATAAGATTTAGCTCCTTAATCGGTTAATTAAGGCCTTAAATTTAGGTAAAGCCTTAGTAAGCTTCTACTTTACTAACTATATTTTTAAATCATTTAGTTTCTAACCCGATGATTAAATTAACTTAATAAGGTAGAAGCATTTCCTCCACGGGTATAGTAATCCGCATAGGCAC